>ENA-UOZS01000354-UOZS01000354.1-food-metagenome-genome-assembly--contig:-NODE-354-length-17552-cov-7.815340_pt1 | contig 17552 bp, 19 predicted proteins | sample MGYA00249875_ERZ772737 | MGnify/ENA primary metagenome ERZ772737 (study PRJEB29005, sample SAMN08379463) | food metagenome | isolation source: cheese - non spiked | study: EMG produced TPA metagenomics... | reverse complement strand
AAGCTGATCTTTTTTGTCCGAACAGCGTTCGGATTAATTTTACAATCTACCTTAAAAGATGAAGACAAAAAATATTACCTAGGAAAATTTACTTCCAATACGAAATATACTCCAACATTATCTACACTTCCTTTAGTATTATTTCCATGGAACTACAAAAGAATTTCTTCTAGTATTAAATATATTGCCAATTCAAATAATCCTTTTTCAATCGAAGAAAGTAATGGCAATGTTATAAATGTATATTTCTATCCACTAGGTATTGCTTTATGTGAAAGAGGAAATCACTCACAACTATCAGCTAAACTTAAAGGTGTGGGAGAGACTTCAATCGAGCGTATTATGAATATTGAACACGTGTACGATCATGTGAATTATGATGGTATTTACTTTTACCACATATTTTCCGAGAATGAAGAAACTAATCCATATAGATTTAAAGCCCAAAATAGAACTGAGTTTTTAGCGGGAATTATATTTGAAATTGGTAGACTTCTAAAGAACTATCCCGAGCTTTTCCCTGAAGAAATAAAATTTGCTATCAACAATAAAGAAAAAATAAAGCAATAAAAATACTGCTATTTAGCAGCCAAACAGGAAATTATAATATTTCTACTTTTAGCAGGGTGTACAAACACCTTGCTTTTTTTGTTTAAGTTTATTGCACTTCCAAACTAATCAAGCGACTCACATGTAAAATTGTATACATTTTTACATGTGAACAGATACTAGATGTTTATTCATCAGTATATCTACAAAAAAATACTAATGTATACATTAGTATTTTTTTACTTTTCAGATTTCATTTTTACATCTTTTGCTTCCAGCGTTGCTAATTGATTTTTAAAACTTCTTTTCTCATCATCGCTTAACTGCTCTACAAAAGAATCCAAAGCACGATCAATTGCGTCCTTTTGTGACTTGGCAACACCAATGATTGAAAGGGCCTCCGCTTTATTTTTTATATGGTTATTAATTCTTACATTCGCGTAATAAGTCACGCTCTCAATCTTACTGCTCTTACTTTGTTCGCCTGGATTACTTAAATCTTTTATGCTCATAGAGTTCTCTGGTTCAATACGCTTTCCACGGTCTAAACTATTTGATTTTACTCTATTTGAATTTAATAAACTACCCATTTTCAATAGCCCCTATTCTACTAATCATTTCAGTCGTAACTTTTTCATATACATTCTGTACTGCATGATCAAACTGATCTTTAAACATTACACCAGTCACATCATACCGTTTAAGTCGTTCCATATTTTTAATTGTAATATCAAAAATATTTTCACTACCAAATAACTCTTTTGCAACCTCTAAAGTACTGTTGTCAACTGGAGCCCCATTTTTTAAAAGGACTGGAAGAATTCCAATTAGATCGAGAGTTGGTGCCTTAAATGTATCAATAACTTGTTCTTGCATATAGTTAATAAATGCTTCTGCCCCTTGCAAGGATCTTTCCTGAGTTTGTAGAACAATCACACAATAATCTGAAGCATATAGTGCACTGTCTGTAATCAATGAAATTGTTGGTGGAATATCAATTAAAATATAATCATACTTTTCCTTAAATTCCTTCATTAATTTCGAAAAGTACCAAACTCTTTCATTATAATCGCTACTTACTGTTTCCATGAATCGGGGATATAATGAGAAGTCTGCACTAGATGGTAATACATCAAGGTTAGGTAAAATATTAATTATTGTTTGACTCAAATCTTGATCTTTTATACCAGCCATTAACGTTTTATTAAATGATACGATTTCGTTGTCAACGTTTTCTTTTGTCTTCAAGTAAAGGTTTGTTGCATTCCCTTGAGGATCAAGATCGACTAATAACGTTTTTAAATTTCTTCTTGCAAGTTCAATTCCTACCATTGTGCTAGTTGTTGTCTTTCCAGTTCCGCCTTTGAAATTACCAAATGTAATTACACGACTGCTCATAAAATTCACGCTCCCTTTTAATTAGTACATGTATACAATACCACATGTAAGCAAATAGTCAAGTACTATTGTACTAATGTATACATGTTTACTTTAGTATTAAAAGTTGTGTATTGCTTATTTATAGGTATTATTATGTGTAAAAATGTATACATATTTACTTTTTTACATTAATACAAGTAAACAAAATATTTATCGTGCCTTCCAATGTATACATGTTTACATTGAAAGATATTTTAACTTTACATTTCACAACGAATAACTTATTGTTAAATTAAATAAAAAAAGCCACCACGAACTGGAATTCGTGATGACCAACTTTAAGAAGTTATTTGACTGTAATTTCTTCTAAACTATGTCTTTGATTATAGGCTATTTTGTTCAAAATAGCAATATAAAAAGGCTTGTTTGAGTATACATAAAAGTAGGTCGTGCGGCTTTTCAAAAGAGATTCTGGTTTAACCAGGCTCGCATTTGCCTACTCTAAAAACACTAGAGCGGACTCGCAAATGCGGGTTCGCTCTTTTTAATTGATAAGGAGATCTAACATGGATAATCAACTGAACTATTACAACATTAAGCGGGAATACGCACTTAAATTCTTCCAAGTTCCTAAGGTCTTTATGACAAACGACAAATATAAAAAATTGAGTGCTGAAGCAAAACTTGCTTTCGCCATTCTTTCTGACCGCCTCCAACTTTCAATCAAAAACCATTGGTTCGATAAAGCCGGCAATATTTATTTTATTTACACTGGCGAACAACTAGAGCAGATTCTTGGTTGCGGACACTCAAAAATCACTTCAATCAAAAAGGAATTAACTGAGGCCCAATTATTAGTTATGAAACGTATGGGACAAGGTAAAGCAAATCGTATGTATTTACTTGGACCGGAAATTACTGATAACGATATTTATGGCATCGATCAACTTGAAACAGCTGAAAATCCACTCGCAGAAGAAGTTGTAAACATTGATTTACCAACATCTATGAATGATGGACAGCCTGAAACCCTTGATAAATCTAGATTGCTGAAAAACAGTAATCTAGATTACCGAAAAACGGTAACTAGTGATACTGATATTAATAATACTGAATATCTTAAAACCTTAAATACAGATACTAAAAAAACAGATACTCTAACGGACAGTCCTCAAAATATCAAGCAGCTACAAGACGCTGCGCTGTTTGAAGTGCAATTAGAAAACGACAATATCTTTTCTAAACAACAACTTTTAGCCTTAAAACTCTTATCAAACGGAGATTTTGAATTGTTTTGTACTGTTCAAAAAACAATTCTACGTGCCAAAAAACAAGCATTAAACAGTCATCAGATACAAAGCAGCTTGTTTGATTTACAAGACGAAGACATCGACCAACCTGTTTACGATGCCTTAATGCGAATTGTCCAACAAGTACGGTTGGGTGCAATACAGGATTTAAATAGCTATGTATTTAGCACTATGTTTGATCAGTTTGAGCAACTAGGCAGTAAACGTGCCATAACAGCATATAAAACTAGTGGGGCAACTATCACCTGGGAGTAACTTTTAAGGCGCTATCAGGCTAATTATTAGTACCCAGGGTAATTTTTATTAAATTTCATGTTGCAACTTAATTGTCTGCTATGTCATGATGTACACGAGCAAAGCGAACAAGAGTTTGTTAAAAAGGGTTAAATACCGTATATACAACGTTTGAAAAACATAAGAAGCTTTATTTTCATGTTAAAAATTTAATTAACTAAATTCATAATTGTTAGCGGTTAATAAATTGTATGATTTGTTAATTTATTAAAATTTGTCGTTAATCGGTATTTAGTTTAAATTTACAAAAATATTGGAGGTAGTAGCATGAATACGCTATATTTTCACGCCACATTTGTCACTTAGTTCGTGAATTGCAAAATAAATTCTTAAAATTTATATTGCAATTAAAAAAACTTAATGGTATGTATTAATGTATGGCGAGCAATACAAGCATTTAAGCAATGACGCTAAATTAGCCTATATGGTACTAAAAGACCGATTAGAGTATTCTTTGCGCAATAACTGGGTTGATAGTGAAGGACACGTCTACTTTATCTTTACCAATCAAGAACTAATGGACTTGTTCAATTGTTCAAAGGGAAAAGTCATCAAAATAAAAGCAGAGTTGGAATCAATCGGATTACTCGTTCAGAAACAAATGGGCTTTAACCCGAAAACTAAGAAAAATGAACCGAATCGCTTATATCTGTCCAAGCTCGATGTGAAAGCAACCGATGTCTATTTACGCGGCGAATTTGGTCAAAAAAGCTCTCAAACCCTTGCTACGAGCGGAAGTTCAAAAAATGAACTTCCGCGGGAGACCGTTGAAACCCTTGCTACGAGCGGAAGTTCAAAAAATGGACTTAATCTATATAGAGAACCTAAAGAAAGAGACAAAATCAGATACAATATAGATACTCAAAAGTTGGACTTTTCCACAGCCAATTTCTCACCAGCAGAAATTCAAAAACAAAATCAGGATCTCATAAATCATGCTAATGACTTCTTAACTGATGAAGACAGTGGCTTGCCGGTTTTCTTAGAACCCGAAGCTGTGCAACTACTTAGTTTTTGGTGCCGTACCCCGCAACAAATGCGGCGCTTCATTGGCATTATCTTAAACGCCAAATATGCTGTTGAAAAAGAACATAAGGATTTAGGCGTATGGATTCTATTAGATGACCCTGATTTAAAAAAAATGATGACCAAAACATTAAGACGCTATTTTAATGCCCTAAGAAGCGATGAGAAACATATCAAGAATGTTGAGAACTACCTGTACGGCACCATGCAAAACCTATTTGGTGTTTGGTGGAACCAACAAGCAGCTAGAGAATATGCGGCCAAACACCCTAAAGAACAAAATATTGATAACGAGCGTTCTTGGAATTAAACGTCATATTAGCTCGTTTAAACCATTTTAAGTGCTACATGCATAATTGTATTAAAATCGCTTTAAAATCGCTTAGAAGCAAAAATAGGCACCTTTAGTGGCTAAATTGGCGATGACTGAACTAAGGAAATGTGAAAGGAGCTTTTTAAATGACCAAATCCAGCAAAGAAGTCGAAACAATTGATCAATTGCTGGCTGACCCATGGGCAGTCGATATTCAAGACATTTGGGAGCAAACAGCCCATAACCCTAACCCAGATCCTGATAAACGCAAGCTGTTTGACGCGTTACACACTTACCTCTTAGATAAACGCCAAGAGCAAATTATCAACGAAAAGCATTTTGTGATTTAACATGGACAGGTCAAATAATCAGTGACTGAAATAGAAAGGAGGCACAAAATATGGCTAAAACTCGAACATATATGGACAAGTATAAATTCACAGCTGCAGAAAACCAACGGTTTGCCCGAGCAAACTTTACCAAGTTAGTGCATACTAATGCTCGTTTTGAAGGCGTTAATACCACTTTGCCACAAACACAAACTATTATGGACGGTATGAGCGTAGCAGGAGTACCTGTTGAAGATGTTTTGACGATTGTTAATTTAAAACGTGGGTGGCAATATATCACTGCTCAAAATTCCCCTTTAACGTTAACCATGGAAAAACAAATCAACAAGATTGTGGCAGCGGAAGACGCCTTAGTACCGGGAGAATTACGGCAAGGGAAAGGAGGAGTTGATTTAGGTAGTGAAGACTTTTTTGAACCACCTTTAATTAACGAAAAACAAGAACAATCCTTTTTACAAAAAATCTTGGCTGATCCACGAACGACGATTACTGATAAAGCATTGACTGTCATGTATCATAATATGCGCCAACAAATCTTTTGGGACGGGAACAAAAGGACGGCGACTTTAAGTGCTAATAAAATTATGATTGACGGTGGTGCAGGCTTAATCAATGTGCCGTTAGATAAGTGGGATCAATGGAACGAACTAATTGCCAATTATTATCAGACTAATGACATGACTAAAATTAAACAGTGGACATATGATAATGGTATTCAAGGATTACAAATTCGAGCAAACAAAAAATTAAGTGCTAATGAATTAAACCAGATGTACAAGCAACTAAAAAAAACGGATAAATTAGAACTTAAATTAGTTGAAGACGAGATTAGTAAAAGAACCCAAAACCATCTCAAAGACTTTGCTAAAAAAAAATCTAGAAGTTAAGCCAAAAAATAATCCTGAAAATAAAAACGATCGGCCTAGTTATTAGGTTGATCGTTTTTTAATTTATCCGTTTTATGGGCGTTAACATAGTCAGCAAATATGTTTAAAAGCTCTTCGGTTTGTTCAACCGAGAGATTATCAGCTTGAAAGTATTTTTCGAGCAAAGCCCCTTTTTGAATTAATCGGCGAGAACGGGCTTTGCGGGCTTGCCGATTTTCGTAGTATTTAGATTGCCGTAATTTAAAATCTTCTCGCTCAATTTTTTGTTTTAAACGCGCTTGTTGCTCAACTAGTTTTTCATATTGATTAGGCATAGTCATTACCACCTAACTATTATCGGTTATTTTGAGCTTGATTTAAAAAGGCGGCAACTTTTTTAGCAATCATTTTAATCTGTGGAGTGGTAAGTGTCCCATAATCCAAATTGGCTGATCTAATGATTTGCTTACCGAGATTTTGTTCAATTTTATTTTTTTCAGCTTTAATCTTTTGATTAAGCTGTTTTAATTTGGCTTCTTGTTTTTCTAAGTTACTTTGAGACATAATGATCCCTCCAATCGTATTAAAAATAATCACCGACACTGTATCATACAGAGAACGTTAAATCAAAGTATAAAAGTTGAAATAGCGAAGCGAAAGTCATACACTAAATTAAAGTTAAGGTAATCAGAAGACTGAGTGAAACGAAGTCAATGCGCACTTACACCCCACTAAATTCTTGTGGGGTAAATCGTGCTAAATCTTCGTATCAGAAGTTGCCGATGGCGACAACAAAGTCAAAACCCATAGAATCAAAGGAAGACGGTGACTGACATGGCAATATTCCACATGAGTTTTAGTAATATTAGTGCTGGTAAAGGACGAAGTGCGATTGCCAGTGCCGCTTATCGAAGTGGTGAAAAGCTATTTGATGATAAGGAAGGTCGCCACTATTTTTATGCCCGATCGATCATGCCAGAAAGCTTTATTTTGACGCCAAAAAATTCACCTGAATGGGCGAGTGATCGAGAGCAGTTGTGGAATGAAGTTGAAAAGAAAGATCGTAAATCAAACTCACGGTATGCAAAAGAGTTTAACGTGGCTTTACCGGTAGAATTAAGTGAATCCGAACAGAAAGAATTACTGACAAAATATGTGCAAGAAAATTTTGTTGATGAGGGCATGGTAGCCGACGTGGCAATTCATCGCGACCACCCAGATAATCCGCACGCTCATGTGATGTTAACTAATCGGCCGTTTAATTCAGATGGAACATGGGGAATTAAGAGCAAAAAGCAATATATTTTAGATGATAATGGCAACAAAACATATACCGGAACTAGCAAGTACCCTAAGAGTAGAAAGATACTGATGGTCGATTGGGATAAAAAAGAAAAAATAACTGAATGGCGGCACAATTGGGCGGCAAGTGTCAATCAGGCTTTAGAGCAAAAAAACATTCCTGATCGGATCAGTGAAAAATCATTTGTGGAACAGGGAATAGCTGACACACCAATGCAACACGAGGGAATCAATAGCAAACAGCATGAAAGAAAGGCATTTAATCAACAAGTTAAGAACTATCGTAAGTCCAAAGCTGGCTATAAAAATATGCAGGAGAAAGTAGTTAATCGAGGCCACTTGGATAGCCTAAGTAAACACTTCTCGTTTAACGAGAAAAAAGTGGTCAAAGAGTTAAGTCACGAACTGAAAACTTATATTAGTTTGGAAAGTTTAGATGATAAGCGGCGCATGCTATTTAATTGGAAAAACAGTACCTTAATTAAGCACGCTGTTGGTGAAGATGTCACTAAGCAATTATTGACGATTAACCAACAAGAAAGTTCACTAAAAAAAGCAGATGAACTCTTAAATAAAGTAGTTGATCGCACGACTAAAAAACTTTATCCAGAGCTTGATTTTGAACAGACAACCGCGGCTGAACGACGGGAATTGATTAAAGAAACTAATAGTGAACAAACGATTTTCAAAGGCAGTGAATTAAACGAACGTTTAATGAATATTCGTGATGATTTATTGGTCCGACAATTATTGACCTTTACCAAACGGCCATACGTTGGCTGGAAGATATTAATGCAACAAGAAAAGGAAGTCAAAATCGAGCTTAAATATACGCTGATGATTCATGATGATAGCTTAGAAAGTCTAGAACACGTTGATCAAGGTCTACTAGAAAAGTATTCACCAACCGAGCAGCAAAAGATTACTCGCGCAGTCAAAGATTTGCGAACAATCATGGCCGTTAAGCAAGTCATTAAAACGCAATACCATGAAGTATTGAAAAGGGCCTTTCCCAAAGGCGATTTAGATGGATTGCCATTGATTAAACAGGAACAAGCCTATACAGCCGTGATGTACTATGATCCTGTTTTAAAGCCATGTCAGGCTGAAACAATTGAACAGTGGCAAGCAAATCCACCACAGGTGTTCAGTCCCCAAGAACATCAACAAGGACTAGCTTATTTATCGGGACAGCTTAGCTTAGATCAGTTAGAAAATCATCACTTACAACGGGTTTTAAAGCATGATGGCACTAAACAACTCTTTTTGGGTGAATGCAAAGCCGATCCGACGATTAAGAACAGTCAAATCGAGAAAATCCAAAAGCAGTTAAAAGGGCAACAAGCCAAGGACGACCAGTACAGAAAAGAAAATATCGGACATTATCAACCGCTAAATTACAAGCCAATTAGTCCAGACTATTACTTAAAGACGGCCTTTAGTGACGCAATCATGACCGCCCTATATGCTCGTGATGAAGATTACCAACGGCAAAAGCAAGAACGTGGACTGAAAGAAACCGAGTGGGAAATGACGAAAAAGCAGCGGCAACACCAAACCCGGAACCGGCATGAAGATGGGGGCATGCACTTGTAATCACAAAATTAGCGACTGGTTAATTGGTATGAATGGTAGCTCATAATGTATTTTATATTGAGAAAAATTTGGTACGTAGAGCGTGCTCGATTAGTTACGTATAGCTGCCAGCCTTGTGTATGGTCTGTCAAAGAGACCAGGTAAACAAAACCTTTAAGCCGAAACCCTATTTTGAACTAAATGCTGAAATTCTTGCTAATCAGCAAAAATTCGTCGCAAAATTAGACCCCTATCAGCGATTTAAAGATGAAGCAGGACTAATAACATTTATGCAAGCTAAGCACGTTCAGAAAGGCTTACAGGCCGGTTTAATCAAGGACGTCCAAAAACAAGACAAAAAGCGTGCTAGTCCACAACTATTCTCACTATCCAGTCTGCAAAGTGCCATGAATAAACGTTATCACGCCAGTGCCAGCCAAACCTTAGCGGCCATTCAAAGTTTATATGAAGCCAAGTTGCTGAGTTATCCCCGAACGGATTGTGCTTATATCACTGATGAAGAATTTGATTATTTAGTGGCTAATCTGACGAAGTATCTGGGTTTGGTCTCTAAGCCAGTCGCTTTAACCAATACCACTCCGAACAAACGCTATGTTGATGGGAAAAAAAGTTGAAGAACACTATGCCATTATTATGACTAAAGTCGTCCCGACTAAAGATCAATTAGCTACCTTACCTAAAATACAGCATCAAGTCTATGACTTAGTTTTAAGAACAACGTTAGCGATGTTTGCTGATCCGTACGAGTACGAGGAAACCACCATTATTACCCAAGTTGGTGACGCCAATTTTAAAGCAACCGGTAAGGTCCCAACTAAGCAAGGTTGGCAAGCTTTATTTGATGATCACAAAGCCGACCAGCAAGAGGCAGCCATCCTACCGCTCGTTCACCAAGGCGATCAAGTCCAAGCAAATCTGCAAACACCGCAAAAAGAAACGACACCACCGGTGCCCTTTACCGAAGGTACCTTAATTACGGCAATGAAGACGGCCGGTAAAACACTTGATGATGAAGAAGCCCAAGCGATTCTTAAAGATGTGCAAGGCATTGGAACGAGTGCAACCCGGGCAAATGTACTGGAAATATTAAAAAAACACGGCTATCTCGTCACTGAAAAAAATAAGCTGCACGTCAGTGAAGCCGGGATAACATTATGTAAAGCGGTCGAACTCGAACCCTTGCTAACTAGTCCAGAAATGACGGCTAAATGGGAGCAAGCGTTACAGCAAATCAGTACCGAAGAACGCACCCCGGATAACTTTTTGAGCCAAATTAAGAAGTTCGTAGTGAAATTGATCGCTGATGTCCCAACACAATTAACTGGCAGTGCAGCCATTAAGCAACAAATCAATCACCAACAGCAAGCGCAAAAAGTTGCCGAGGTGTTCTTAGAAACACCACAAGTAACTGTCATAAATAAACAAAAGTTTTACATTGTGAAACCCAAGCAAGGCGAGGACTTTACCCTACCCAAGAAATGGAGCAGCAAAACATCACGATTGAAGTATATCGGAATCATGGGAACCGGTTATGATGTCGTTGATATTTTACGCTCTCCTATTTACCTTGTAGACTCGATTATTGAGCACTGAGATAAAAATAAAACATAGTTTTTCCAAGATTATAAGGCAAACTATTTACATCCAGATAGCCGTATTAACCAGCTATCTAGATTGTAGTCTTTTTAATATCAGGGATATGGGATATCCAGCAAGATCGTGTTTTAAACTCACGTAATCGTTCACCTAAATGGCCAAATAATTGTCTGTATTAAAAGTCAGCTGTTGATAGCTCCTATAAATTTGAGATGGCCTTGGCTAATTAGTGAGTTCGGACTACTCCCTAACTGACCATTAGGTACCGGCAAGTCTAAATTTTCATAATACTGTTGCCATTCAGGCAAAACAGAGCCGTTAGGGCCAAATACCATTGGGGATAGATGAAATATATTTTCATCTTTAAATGCATTAACCACGTAGTCCGAACAGTAATATCCTGGCTGATCTAATCTGAAGCTCGGATTGTATGGTGCTTCTAACATGGACTTGGCTCGTTTTAGTATTTTGAGGGGATTTATTAAAGGGCTACTCTTCCGATAAACGTCAATCAATCCTTCTTCGGAAATAAATAGATCTAACGGTTGACGAATGCAACCATGGTCTTTGGTTGCATGGAGAACAAAAAAGTCAGTGCCTTCTTTTTCTACTATCCCGATATGGTAATAAGCTAGTGGTCGATCTAAAAACGTTTGTTTTGTGCCTCTAATGATCATCTCTGACAGTTTATTTTGTGCTTTTTTAACAAGTAACAGATCGCCTGTTTTCAAACTAATCAAAATTAGCAGTCTCCCTTCCATTATTCGAATTTTAGTAACCCTTTATTTGACTAATGGGTTACTAATAGCTATAATAACACTGTTTTTGAAAAATCCATACTTGGAGTGATCATATTGAAACGTAGTAACACCACAAGATTATTAACGTTATCTGCAATGATGGTAGCAATCTTAATTATATTAGGCTTCTTCCCTGGTATTTCGTTGGGATTTATTCCAGTACCTATCGTTTTACAAAACATGGGAGTGATGATGAGTGGTGAGTTGTTGGGACCTAGGTATGGGACCATCTCAGTATGTCTATTTTTATTATTAGCCTTCATCGGTATGCCCATACTTTCTGGTGGTAATGGTGGTATGGCTGTCTTTATTGGACCAACTGGCGGCTATCTTATAGCTTGGTTATTTACGCCATTACTAATTGGTCTATTAATTAATCGTTTTCAGATTTACAATAAGTCTTGGATTGGTCCCCTGTCAATAAAATAGACAATTTAAATAGAGACTTTTTTGTCCTATGCCACGACTAAATTTTGAATTTGAGTTTGATACTCATCTTCAAGTTGCTTTGGTGATTTGAATCCACAGTGACTGTGAATTCTAACTGTGTTGTAAAACGTTTCAATGTACTGAAAAACTAGTCGTTTAGCTTCGGAGTATGAATGGATTTTAAACCGATTTATCCATTCACGCTTAATCAAGGCATGAAACGACTCAATGCAGGCATTATCCCAAGGATAAGCTTTCTTTGAATAGCTTAATGTCATGTTAGCTGTAACTTGATTGTAAGCTTCAGACGTAAACTGACTACCACGATCACTGTGCATGATTAATGGCTTGCTAATATGGCGACTGTGCTTAGTCTTTTCAATAAGTGGGATGACATTCGATACCTCCAAGGTTTCAGATAAGTCCCAACCAATGATCCGTCGGGAGTACAAGTCCATAATACTGGTTAAATAAACGAATCCGTCATGAACTGGAATATAAGTGGTGTCAATGCACCAAACGGCGTTTGGTCGCAATGGATTGAACTGCTCGTCTAAAATATTTATTAGCTGTTTATCAAACTTAGAATTGCGAGTGGTAGTCGTCCAAGGGGTTAGGTAAACGGCGTGAATGCCAAGTTCACGCATATACTTACCAACAGTTCGTTCAGCGATCTTATATCCTTTTGAGCGAAGTTCTTGGGTGATTTTGCCGGCACCGTAAATACAAAGGCTTTTGAGCCAAATTGCTTTAATTTCACCTTGAATAAACTTCTTCCGAAGCTTTCGCGGTGATTGGTGATTATGACGCTTTTCTCGTTGATAGTAACCACTTCTTGAGATTCCAACATAATCACACATACCTTTTCGGTAGTTACTTGCTCAGAATCCCGATTGATTTTTTTAACACTTCGATCGCTCCTTCAGCGTCACGAAGTTGACGCTTTAGTCGTGCAATCTCCTTGTCCTTATCGCTGGCAAAATTACCAGAGCCACGGCCAAACTCCCCAGTCTCAGTAAACAGCTTAATCCATTTATGTAATGTACTAGCCCCAATACCTAGATTCTTACTTATTTCATTCATGGTCATGTGATCCTTGTTATCTAAGTAATACTGAACGGCCTGTTCCTTAAATTCCTTGTCATAACTGTGCTTCGTCATTATTTGATCCTCCAATTTACTTCCTTAATTATACTAAATCAGAGTCTCTATTTAACTTGTACACTTTTTATTCTAGGCCCAGATATTTGAACTGCTCATTTTATTATTAGCCGGAGTGATTTTTATTGATTTGGTGGGTGCTATATGGCTCTCTTACCAGTCTCACATTACGCTGATTGCCGCTCTTATTTCAAACTTAGCATTTATACCAGGAGATCTTATTAAAAGTGCTTTAGCAGTTATTATTGTTCGCCGTATTAGAAAAGCAATGCATTTAAGCTTATTTTAGTTATTGTTTATCGCTATTTAATTAGGAGGTGGTTTGATGAAAAATAAATCAACCCAAGAAAAAGTGGTGTTAGAACTTTTGACTAATTTAGATACGTGGGTATCTGGTGACTATCTAGCTAAAAAGTTTCAAGTCAGTCGTGAAACCATCTGGAAGGCTATTAATAATTTAAAAAACAAACGAGATTATCCAATTGTTAGTCGTAAGAAACGTGGGTACATGCTTCATACAGCACCGTATTTAGAAGCCGACTTAATTAATATTTACAGCCATAAGCAATTAACAGATAATCTGCATGTCTTTAAAGAAGTTACATCAACCCAAGATTTAGCAAAGCAATTTTCTAGTAAGCACTGTATTACCAGGCCAACCGTTTTTGTTGCCGATAAGCAGACTAACGGTTATGGAAGACGAGGTCGCTCTTTTTATTCACCACCGACTACAGGCCTTTATCTCAGTATTATTCTGCCTAACCAACAACAAACTGTTATTCAACCCGGACTACTAACAACTGGGATTGCCGTGAGCATCACCCATGTGCTTGAAAAGTTTTATCCAAATAAAGAATTTCAGTTTAAATGGGTAAATGACATCTATCTAAATTATCATAAGGTGGGCGGAATTATTACGGAGTCCATTTTTGATCTTGAACTGGGGGCGGCCTCAGCTTTCATTGTTGGTGTGGGAATAAATTTAACAACTGTCAAGTTTCCAAAAGAGTTGGCAATCAAAGCCCAAGCTATCGATAATGACAATTCAGTTAACCGCAATCAATTAATTGCCGAAATAATCCAAGCAATTATAAACGGATTTTTAGACTATACGAACCCCCAACTATTGGCGGAGTACCGGAAAAAATCGATTGTTTTAGGAAAAGTGGTTTCTTTAAATACTGGGTCAGAAGTTATTCAGGGAGTTGCTCAGAAGATTGAAGATAATGGTGGTATAACCATTAAAAGGATAGATGGAACATTTCAAACCTTTACAAGCGGTGAAGTAATCAAAACTGGTTTTAAGTATAAAGGAGATCATATTGGATAGCTTAATTTATGGATTATGTGTTGATAATACGGGACGTTATGAGCACTACCACAATGATTTTGATATTGCCGCTTTAAACTGTAGCTACTATCGAAAGTGTTTTTCCTACTCTAAATAAGTTAATACTAGGGAAGGGCACCTGATTTAAAAAATGGAGTTTACTACAACTCATTTTTTAAACAGGTGCCCTTTTTTGAACATTATTTGAATAATTTTCCTAGTAATAGTTAATTATAAATGTAATTGCGTTTCATCGGCAATCCTGTACCACTAGGTGCATTCACTAATAAGTACTGAATAACATCTATATTGCCTGATTCGAAGGAAGCGGCACAAGCTTGTAAGTATAGACTCCACATTCGATCAAAACGTTCACCATATTTTTCGATGACTTGATTCCGAACCTTCTGATAGTTTTGGTACCAGATTTCCAATGTTTTTTGGTAATGGCGTCGTAAGGGTTCAATATCTGAAAATTGCAATTGGGCATCCATAATGTGCTTAATATTTTCAGCAACATTGGGAATGTATCCTCCTGGAAAGATGTATTGATTAATAAATGGATCCACACCAGCACCTTCATGTTGTCCAGTAATGCCGTGAATCAATGCTTGTCCTCCTGGGGCCAAAAATTCTTGAACCTTTTTAAAATATAGTCCTAAGTTTTCTTTACCAACATGTTCAAACATGCCCACAGATGTTACGTAATCGTATTGACCAGATACTTCACGATAGTCTTCCAATATTACGTGGACCTGATTTTCTAAGTGTCGTTCCTTTATTTGTGATTGTGTATAGTTATATTGTTCTTGGCTCAAGGTAATACCTGTTGCATCTAGTCCAAACTCTTCAGCAGCCATGAATAATAAAGTTCCCCATCCACTACCAATATCCAATAGTTTACGACCAGGATTAGTGGCTAGCTTACGTAAGATATACCGGACCTTGTTCAATTGTGCTTGTTTCAAAGTGTCGGATTCTTTCTCAAAATAAGCACAAGAATAGGTCATTGTGTCATCTAACCATAGCTTATAAAAATCGTTACCTATGTCATAATGTTTTTGAATATCTTTTTCACTATTTTTTTCAGAATGCGATATTTTGGGTAAGTGTTTTAAGAATGAATTATGAGTTAAAAAACTGTCTTTTTTCCGGTAAGCCGATGCGATTAATGTTTGTATACTTCCATCAATCTCTATGTCACCATTCATATAAGCCTCACCTAGAACCAAGGTAGGCTGACTGGTTAGCGATTTAATTGGAATTTCGTGTTTAAATTGTACCTTAATTTCAGGAACTCCAGCGCCATATTTTTCTTTTTTCCCATTCCAATAAGTTACTTCAATCGTTATGTCAAATGCTTTACTGAATAATTCCTTGTAAACCACTTTGTCTAGCACAAATATCCCTCCATTAAAAAAATAAATTATATAACTAAAATATCATATACAAAAATACGTAATAATTTTCCTATAGATCCTGATTTTTCTGAATAAGACGTCTTGCTAAAAACCAAAACAAAACCGATTGAGTCGCACTATACTGTATAAGCATAGTAGATGTGGGTTCTAAACTAATATTGGCTACAGGGGGCATTTTTATTGTTTCTTGAGAACTCTGGTTATTAAATATTTTTACAAAGTTATCATAGCCTTCTGCAGGTGAAGTATCCGCAAGAATTAGTCGCAATCCTTGCTCTATTTCTGATAGTGAGAATACATTTTTAAATACACCGACCACAATTGCTCCTGCCAAATGTTTTCGTGCATATCTCTTCTTGATTGGAGCCTCAATAATCCCTGCTTTAAAATAATTATGCATCATTGTCTTGGTAATTTTTTCCTCAATCATGGGTTCAACAAAAGAATTGGTGATGTCTAATAATTGATCCAAATGTAAATTGAAGCTTGGTAATTCGCTCCATAACGGTAATCTCGGGAAATTATTTTTAGCGAAAGGCAACTTAGTCATCCTCCTTGCACAGAAATATTAATCAATCTGAACTGCAATTCCAATTAGCCCTGGGCCTGTGTGTACACATAATGCTGGGGAAACATCACCAGTATAAATGGTATGTTTTGGAAAGCTATTTCTAAGTTCGGTTAGTACATGACTTGAAATCGCTTTGTCATTGCCCTGAACGACTGCAAGCCTAAAACTTTCGTTTGTTGAAGCATCTTCGATAGCCAGCTTTAATAACCTTGAAATTGCTTTCTTTTCAGAACGAGCTTTTGCTACTGGGTAATATATGCCATCTGAGTCGCACGATATGACTGGTTTAATATTTAAAACTGATCCCACCATCCCAGCCACTTTGCCAATCCTACCGCCAATTCTAAGATATTTTAATGTTGCAATATAAAAATAGACTTTACTTTTTAGCACGGACTGTTGAACTCGCTTAGTGATTTCTTGGTAATCATAATTAGCATTAATTAAGTCTTCTGCGTATGCTGCAATCAATCCACTACCAATACCAATACTTTTTGAATCAATAACTGTTATGATTGCGTTATTGACATTTTCAGAAGCTATTTTAAAAACCTTATTTGTAACTGATAAGCCGCTGGAGATTGTAATAGCAATGATTTTTTTATAACCTCGTTGCTGCAATTTTTTGATATATTGTGATACCAGTCCAAGAGTTGGACTAGCTGTTTTAGGAATATAACCATCTTCAATTAGTTGATACACTTCCTGAGGTTGAATAGTCACACGATCCAGATACTCGTGGTTGTTTGCTGTCACAACTAAGGGAACAACTTCAACATTTACTTGATTTTTTATTTCCGCGGGAATATCTGATGCGGAATCGACTAATAGTCCAATTTTTTTCATTTTCCCTCCATATAGTCTTGATAACCTTATAAATAGTATTCTACACTATATTATGAGGCTGTCAATACTACTATTATTCCATGATAGATTTTTGAAGTTGGCTTCTGATTATAACTTTCTACGGTGTGAGTCGCGTAGACCTGTAAATTCAAACCATCCACATAAACAAATGGGAAAGAGCAACTAACAAAATTGCGCCTACAGAGGACACCTTAGTACTGGAAAAATCAAAGCAGCTCAAGTTTTCAAGACTGATCAAATTAAACTTTCTATTTGCCATTTTTAAACAATAAAACACGCCAAGCTATTGTCATGGGAACAATAACTTGGTGTGTTTAAGTGTGTGAAAAGTACAAACGAGAGCGTAAAATATCTTGTGTAAATGCATAAAAGATTTCTGAATTGTATAGAA
>ENA-UOZS01000300-UOZS01000300.1-food-metagenome-genome-assembly--contig:-NODE-300-length-20492-cov-26.552283_pt1 | contig 20492 bp, 25 predicted proteins | sample MGYA00249875_ERZ772737 | MGnify/ENA primary metagenome ERZ772737 (study PRJEB29005, sample SAMN08379463) | food metagenome | isolation source: cheese - non spiked | study: EMG produced TPA metagenomics... | reverse complement strand
AAGCCCCGTAGGACGTTAATTTTCATTAACCAACCACACGAGGCCATCTGCTTGACTAGACACCAACAGAGTAGCCTCTTAGCTGCCGTAAGGCAAGGAGAAAAAGGCTATGAAACTGCCACCTAGTAACCTGTTATGGTGTGTATTAATAGTGTGTTTCACACTACTGGCATTCACCTACCTGACCAGAAAATCGCTCTGCGAAATCCGGTACAGGGACACAACCAGGGAGGTGGCGGCTTTTATGGCCTACGAATCCGCTAAGTAGCCAACCCCGGCGGAGGGCAACCTCCGCCATACAGGGGCTGAACTGTCTGGACATGCCTGAAGCGCTTTATGAAGGGGTTACCAGTGCGCTGGTAGCCCCTTTTTCCTGTAGACAGGAAAATAAAAAAGCCCGCACGATCGGCGGGCAAAGACACTCATCTATCTACACAGGGAGGAAATGAATCGCAAACCAGTTTAACACAGAGTATTACCGGTCATACCTGGTCACCAGTCTGAAATAGTCCAGTTCAGGAACACCTTCTATATCGCGAAACCTTCTTCATCAAGAGGGATTGGACTGTCTGACAGTTTCGTTGAAAAGCCAGCTTTACAGCTAAACAAAAACAATGGAGCATTTCCAATTGTCGTGGTATCGATATCAAACTTTTGCCGTTTTCAGCGCCTTGAGGATGTTCTCAAGCTGTCGCTTCATGCTCGCGGCACCTGTGCGAGGATGGCATGCACTGAATGGACCCTCGGTATCAGGGTCATATGTGTCTACCAGTTCCTCCAGCACAGCGATACAGTGAGATAAATGCTTGCTGGCGATATCTCTCTTTTCTTTACGCTGAGCTCCTGTATGGGGTGTTGAGGAAGCCAGGTGAACCGGTTTAACTGGCATAGTGAATCTCCTTTTCCTTATGAGTGATATCAGTTTTGGGTAGTACCGTTACCTGACATGTTGTTAAGCGCTTCTATCAGTTCAGGGGGAGCTGGTGGCAAGTCCTTAAACTCTCTTAACCAAGCTTTGATGCTTTCCGGCTCGGCTATGTAATCATTATCAATAACAGAGTTCTCAAACTGATCTGAACGCTTCATATCTTGACCTTTTATCAAAGAAATGCCGGTAGGAATGGAGAAATACGGTACATGCAAATAATAGTAAATATAGAGTGGACGTCAATACGTTCATTTGTTCGATAATTAATTTCATAAAACACAATCAGGAAAATAATTAATCCTTATTTTTCTGTCGTCTTTAATATTCCGATATGATGCATGTTAACTCACAAAAACTCTGGATGATTCTGAATGCTAGAAATGACTAAGGAATTTATAACCGCTTTGGTATGCATCTCCCGTAAGCTGTAAATAGCTTCCGGTGAGAATAAGGGGTTGATGGCCGTTATTTAATTGGTATCCTGGTGTGCATGAATGGAATATTCACTCATACCTTGCCAATATTTTTGTTAAACAGGGGTTCACGAATGAAAACTCAAAAAACACCAGCCACTCACAGCGACATTCTTTTTACCCATATCGTGAATACGCTGGTGGACCTGGCTAAACATGAAGGCACTCTAATGACGTTTGAAGGACTTCTGCGGAACGGTATCGAGGTAGATGAAGAGATGATGGATAGCATGCTGGGGGTGAGTCAGGACTCAGCTGCTCAGTGCGTGGTTCAGCTAAGGGATTGTGGCGCCATAACGAGCCCTGCGGTATATGAGATGGTTACACACGTTGAGCAACTGGCGATGCGTTTAGCCCCAGACTGGTGGAAGCAAATCGTGCCATGGTCGGTTCAGCCGCTGCGTTATTACCAGAAAGAGGCTATGGCAAAACGCGAACGATTTATTGTCCGTCATAGGGAACGGCAGTACCCCTTCCTCGTATACGTAACTGGTCAGGTAGAGTATACCGCTGTATGGCACGTACGTTACAGAAGGCACGTTCCTGGTAGGTAAAGCGAAAACCATACATGATGCCCTTGAGTGCGCAAAAGAAGCTTTTACGCGGGGTGAATGGATTGTCCAGGATGAAGAAGGGCGGGATGACTTCATTGACCACCTGGCAGGACGTGACCAGGGGCCGGTGAGTTTTTCCGAAAGGACTATAGAGATCCGCGATAAAGGTGACAGGCTGGTGTTAACAGGCAATGCCCGCACGCTGGAGTGGCACCGCCATTTAACCAGTCCTGATGAGATTGAAAAGATCAAAGCACAGCAAACAGACCTCTATCAGAAAGCAAGCTATGATGTAAGCACACCTGTTTTAGTTCCATGCATTTTTTGAGAGTTCCGGTTTTTCAGCCATCAGCCGGTACTCTTCCGGTGTCAGGTTATTCAGGGATTCATGAGGCCGCTCGTTGTTATATTCCATCAGCCAGCGCCCGGTAATTTCCCGTGCTTCATTCAGTGTTCTGAACAGGTAAAAATCCAGGATTTCTGTCCGGTATGTTCGGTTGAACCGTTCGATAAAAGCATTTTGTGTCGGCTTACCCGGCTTGATAAATTCGAGCTGTACGCCATGTTCTTCGGCCCATTGTGCCAGCGCCAGCGAGACCAGCTCTGGCCCGTTGTCCATCCGCATTTTCAGCGGGTAGCCGCGGTTTGCCACGATCCTGTCCAGCACCCGGATGACTCGCTGAGCCGGGATATTCAGGTCGATTTCTATCGCCAGTGCTTCACGGTTAAAATCATCCACCACATTAAAGGTTCGGAAGCGTCTGCCGCAGACCAGCGCGTCGTGCATAAAATCGATGGACCAGCTCTGGTTTAACGCTTGCGGTGTCGCCAGTGGTGCGGGATTACGCACAGGCAGCCGCTGTTTTCCCTTGCGGCGAAAATTCAGTTTCAGCAGGCAGTAAATCCGGTGAACACGTTTATGGTTCCAGGTATTACCCTGCCTGCGCAGCAGCTGGAACAGTTTCTTAAAACCGTAGCGCGGATAGCGTTCTGCCAGCTCAGTCAGCGCGTGGATCACTGGTTCATCACGCCGGGTATCGGGCTGATAAAAATACACCGTCCTGCTCAGCGATAACGTCCTGCAGGCCTGGCGTAAACTCATGGCAAATTGCACCGTCAGATAGCTGACGAGTTCACGCTTTATCGCTGGTTTTAAAGCTTTTTTCGATGACGTCTTTAAGTGCCCGGCACTCAAGGCTGAGATCAGCAAACATCTGTTTTAAACGTCGATTCTCATCCTCAAGATCTTTGATTTTTTTAATATCGGCCGCTTCCATCCCGCCATATTTCGCCTTCCAGTTGTAATAGCTGGCTTCCGAAATAGCGGCCTCACGGCACACATCCTTGACGGTACGTCCGGCTTCGACGGACTTCAGAACGGCGATGATCTGGTGTTCAGTGAATCGGATCTTACGCATAGCGATCTCCTCAGGGGACATTATCAGTATGTCGGAAGATCTCTAAAAGTGAATGGTTCGTTTTGCCGGGATACTTACAATGAGAGTGGCTGGGACAACTACGAGACTGCACGACAGCTGCGGCGGCAAGCTGAACAGTTATCTCTCGGTTTTGTTGAAGAATGCTGGCGTAACCATCCGGAAGTAATTCAGGCGGTAGAGAAGTTCGAGTATCCGGTGTTTATAGATGAGGAGATGACTCTTTTTAATGCAGATCAGGATGCTGGTATTGACTGATGGTCAGCTGGTGGCCGACGCGAACATTATGAACTGTAGTGGTCAACTAAAACTGGCCACCGCTTTAGAGTTTTTCCAGTATCGGTTTTCCGATTCGTTTGGGGGTAATCCACCGTTATAGTCATGCGGCCTTAGCGAGCTGTAATATCCGACGATATAGTCTGTGATCGCATGAGCAGCTTCGCTAAAGTTTATATAACCTGTCACTGGCACCCACTCGTTTTTCAGACTCCGGAAGAAGCGTTCCATCGGGCTGTTGTCCCAACAGTTTCCACGTCGGCTCATACTCTGCCTGATCCGGCAACGCCACAGTAACTGCCGGAACTGCCTGCTTGTATAGTGGCTACCTTGGTCACTGTGGAACATCACTCCGGCTGGTTTACCGCGAGCTTCCCACGCCATTTCCAGCGCTTTGATGGTCAGCTTGCTGTCCGGCGAGAATGACATTGCCCAGCCCACCGGTTTCCTTGCGAACAGATCGAGAACAACAGCGAGGTAAGCCCAACGTTTACCTGTCCAGATATACGTCACATCGCCGCACCACACTTGGTTAGGTTCTGTCACTGCGAACTGTCGCTCAAGGTGATTCGGGATAACAATGTGTTCATGACCACCACGTTTATACCGGTGGGTAGGCTGCTGACAACTCACCAGCCCCAGTTCTTTCATGAGCCTGCCGGCAAGCCAGCGTCCCATTTTGAAGCCTCTCAGGGTTGCCATAATCGCGATACTTCTTGCGCCAGCAGAGCCATGGCTGATGTTATGCAGTTCCAGAACCTGACTGCGTAACACAGCTCGCCTGCCGTCTGGCTTTTCGGGGCTTTTTCCCCAGTATTTGTAGCTGCTGCGATGAACCCCGAACACGTGGCAAAGTGTGACCACAGGATACTGCGCTCTGAGTTTCCCGATTATCGAGAACTGTTCAGGGAGTCTGACATCAAGAGCGCGGTAGCCTTTTTTAATATGTCGTTTTCCATTTCAATGCGTTGTAGCTTTTTCTTCAGCTCACGTATTTCAATCTATTCCGGGGTTATAGGGGAGGCTTTAGGTATTTTGCCCTGTCGTTCATCCCGCAACTGCTTTACCCATCGCGTCATGGTAGAAAGACCCACATCCATAGCACTGGCCGCAGCTGCAACGGTGTAGTTCTGCTCAAGGACCAGTTGAGCGGATTCGCGTTTAAACTCTGCGCTGAAATTTCTTTTTTTCATTGAGGCACCTGTAATGTTCTGAGGTGAGCATATCACCTCTGTTCAGGTGGCCAAATTCAGTATGCCACTACACTGGATGAAGCCAGAAAGAATAGCCAGTCTTCTACGTTTGGTGTTGACGAAGTTCTCAAGCAACTAGAAACCGCAATCCAAGCCAACTCTAAGGCTGGATTGACTTCCATTATTAGTATGTTTAGTCGGGAAGGGCTTAGTGTTAAAGAGATTGACGAAGCAATTTCTGCTCTCAATCAAAGAGGCTTCAATACTAGCTATACGACTACCACTTCTGTGTATTCGGTGAAGGTCAGCTGGTAAATCGAGTTAACTGATCTTAGGTAGCTGTGGCACAGTGATGCGTTACTGCTACCTGCCTGACACCGCTCCTAGTAGGTTTTTTGACTTTCACCATCAAAAAAGAAAGGTAACTGTACCTAATATTAGTAAAATGATGAAGAGGAAATTAGTTTCTATTGTCCATCGAGAGAGTTAACAATGGGAGTGTTAGCTTGCTGGAAGAAAGAAGCCTTAAAATTATTATACGCTTTATCAACAATACCCTGTCTGTCATCTGGTGAGAGCGCCAGAGCACAAAGACCATATATAAACAATGCTAACAGGATAGCTGCAATCACACCCTGAAAGCCATCCCTAACCCATTTTATCGCACGAATTATACGTCCAGTTTCTCTCGATTCCTTTCTTGTAACGGCTCTGTGAAAATCGAGAATGGCGTTTTCTCGCTCTCTTTTTATTACGTTAGGGAAGTCCTTAATCGTAGCTTGTAAACTATCATAGTCATCAAGAAGTGTATTTACATTATCAAATTGAAGTTGGTATTCTGCCCTAAGGTCTTCTTCAATTTGGTCCATTAAATCGCGGATGATTACTTCCGCATGGTCCCTAAAGCCTTCAATTCGAGAATCACCTAGCGCATGATTATGAAAGGTTCTTAGTTCACTTCTAATTTGCGTAGGGGTTTTCCCCTCGCTGTTTAGTCTGTTAGCAAGTTCGTTTTTTTCGAATTTATACAGTGAATAAGCGATTAAACCAATTTTATCTTCGCGATCTTTAACAAGAGCATCAAAAACCCAACGTTGTGACATCCTTGCCTCCAGGTTAAAATGCCGCGAATTAGCGGCATTTTAAAAGTTATGAAATGACTATTTAATGGCGGAACTGGCAGCTTTAAAAGCCCTATTAAGCATTCGATTTAAATCGTTGCTTGTGACTTTCTGAGCCGTGTTGGATGTCTGCTGCTGGGGGGCAGAAGTAAGAGCTTTGCGTACGATCGTAGTCTTACGACTTTCAGAGATTGGTTTTAGCTCGACTTTATACATCTTCAGGCCCCCATAAAATTTACGTCTATAAATTATACACTAAAGGACATTGGATTTTCCAAATTTTTAGTGATGACCCAAAGCCCAGTATCAGTAAAGATATTGCTTATGAAGGACTGATGCACTTAGACCCGTATCCCGCTCCCTTTCTCGATAAGCTCGGATTTGCTCTCAACTCAAAAAAAGGGTGCTTTACAGCCCATAGTCGATAGTGTATCCGTATGAAACATAGGTATTACTCGCTGACCGGCTATGAAAAACAGTCATTGTTTATGCGCTGCACAGGTCCGGAAAGTTACTTTTTTCCTCGGCCATCGACACAGCACCCCGGCAATTCTGCCCGGTAAATTCAGGGAGCTGACGTTTTCTTTTCCCGGCCGGATAAGCAGACCGTCTTCGTAGTGTGTTACCGGGAGTCACGACGTCAGGAACAGACAGACCAGTGAGGTTTATGTGAATGAATCAGTAATAAAAACCGAAAATGTGTTCCTCTTCTGGAGAGCCATTGAAGCATTAACCCCTCAGGATATTGATAAGGAAAATGCCCGGGACAAACTCAACCCGGTTTACAAAGTAGGCGCAGGAGCCATGCTTCCCTGGGATGACCCGGCTCATACCCGTAAGGATGTTGGGCCTGGCAAAGTGTGGCGCTACTCCGCTCAGGCGGGGGTTTATCATTTAAGTATGATTACCAAAATGCTGGAGGATAAAATCGGTGCCCATGAAGCGGTACCTGAAGAACGCAAATCAGGGAAATGCAGGCTTTTTGATATTGGTTTCAATGAAGAAGGCATCCCCCAGCCAGCCACATTCATGTTATCCCTGTCTGCATGGTCGGCGGCTCAGATACTCAGGCATGATCGCGGCGTTTATGCTCTTCATGCTCCCCTTTGCTCCGATGTGTCAGACCTGCCCGCACCAAACGACAGCCTCCCGCTGGTGGATAGCGGTTTTTACGATTTTGATAATCTGACCCTTCATCTCATGCAGTGGGTGGACATTGAGGCTTATCGATTACAGGAGGAGGGACAGAAGGCCGATACAGGATGGTTGAAGACGCTTGAGAAACTTTGCATCCATGCCCCGGATGTTCAGGGATGCAGGTCAGGAAGCGATAGGCTGGTTGCTGATTGATGAAGCCGGACAGGCACAACCTCAGCATGCGATTGGGGCTGTCTGGAGAGCAAAACGAACGGTTCTGGTAGGTGACCAAAACAACTGGAATCGGTCAGCAGTATTCCGTCCACTGTAGAGGGGGCGCTGGCAAAACACTATAAGATCCCTTCCTGCTGGTGGCCCGGAAAAGTCTCAGCACAGATACTGGCAGATCAGACGATGGATGTTGGCACCTATCTGCCCGACCCGGAGTCTGAACAGATTTGGGTGGGCTGTCCATTACGGGTTCACCGGCGCTGTGATGAACCAATGTTCAGTATCAGTAACCATATTGCCTATGACGGGCTCATGGTCCACGGGAAAATGCCGGGCCTGGCGGATTTTCCTGAAAGTGGATGGCTGGATGTGAAAGGGAGGACATGCGAAGGAAACTGGGTAGCGGAGGAAGGGGTGGTGGTGGAAAAGTTACTTTTGGCGTTGCGTCACCAGCATTCACTCACACCTGACGACGTGTTTCTGATCTCGCCATTCCGGGATTGCGCTAAGCAGCTTAGTCGGATCGCAAAGAGACTGGGATTCAGGATGGACAGAACGGGCACTGTACATAAAACACAGGGTAAGGAAGCTGCAGTGGTTATCCTCGTGCTGGGAGGCAACATAAAAAGCCAGGGGGCGAAAGCCTGGGCGGCGGAAAAACCCAATCTTCTGAACGTCGCTGTAAGCAGGGCGAAACAACGCATTTACGTCATCGGCGAGCGTGCATTATGGGAGAAGCAACCTTACTTTTCCACGCTGTCCCGGGCACTGGGAAGTTACACGACAACAAAAAAATTTTTTTTCCATACCGGTGGGAAAATGCCTCCTGGTCGGAAAAATATTTTGTTCCGTTTGATACAGTAATTTAGGAGGTAGGACATGATTAAACCCATTGCAGTTGCTCTGATATTGTTAACCACATCGGCCTATGCTGATGTTGATTTACCTGCAGAATTAAAGGAAAAAATTGAAGCCGTTGGTATCAATCCTGTCTCTGCAGAGAAATCTCCGGTTAACCAATCAAAATGGTAGTGGGTGATAGTTTGATAACTCTTATGGACATTCATAGCATTAACCCTGATGCAAGACTTACAAAGTGAGAGGTTAGTGCTCGATAAAAAAATACTGTATACATATACAGTACGTATTTAACATAACGTACATTATGCGCACTAAGTTTGTCAGCACAAAGCGTTATTGTCGTCTCAGCACAATTCACACGCGTCGTGTACGCTAAGCCTTCATTTTGCTCAGCACAGGACCGCGATCTTATGTTGGTGACTATGACAGACAAAGAACTTTACCGGCTTGGCATCATTCAGCGAGTATTTGACCGGGCTTTGCTTCAGCGCGACGCAGCAGACATACTTAAGCTCAGCGTTCGTCAGGTGCAGCGTCTTGTGCGCCTGTACCGGACAGATGGCGCAACCGCGTTTGCATCTTCCCGCCGTGGACGTCCTGCAAACAACCGGATCGATGAAGAAACACGCTGTAAAGCCCTGGATTTGATCCGGTGCCACTATTCAGATTTTGGCCCAACGCTCGCAACCGAAAAACTGGCTGAACGCCATCATATTCATCTCTCCGTTGAAACCGTCCGTAACTGGATGACAGCCGACGGTCTCTGGCGTCCTCATTCCCGCCGGCGAACCCGGGTTTACCAGCCACGCTATCGTCGCGACTGTCTCGGCGAACTGGTTCAGATCGATGGCTCTCACCATGACTGGTTCGAAAGCAGAGCCCCAAAATGCTGTCTTCTGGTCTTCATGGATGACGCCACCGGTCGCCTGATGCACCTGCGATTCTGTGATTCAGAAAACGCGTTTGACTACATGATGGCTACCCGGCAATACATTGATAAACATGGTAAACCTGTCGCATTTTACAGCGACAAGCATGCGGTGTTCAGGGTCAGCGGACCGGAAAGCCGACGTACCGGCACAACCCAGTTCGGACGGGCTCTCCGGGAACTGGCGATCGAATTGATTTGTGCCAACAGCAGCCAGGCAAAAGGTCGCGTGGAACGGGTAAATAAAACGCTCCAGGATCGCCTGATTAAAGAGATGCGCCTGCAGAACATCAGCTCGGTTGCTGAAGCCAATCAGTGGATTGAACATTTCATGTCCGATTTTAACCGTCGTTTCTCCCGGCCGGCAAAATACCCTAAAGATCTGCACCGTGCGGTCACACAGAGTCCACTGGAGCTGAATGATATCTTCGCCTGGCAGGAGCTACGGACCTTATCGAAAGCACTGACTTTTCAGTATGATAAAGTCATGTATATCATTGAACCCACCGAACAAAATACGCGCATAGCAGGTGAAAAAATTACCGTTTATGATTACCCTGACGGAAGCATTGCTTTCCGGCATCAGCACCGGCCACTAGGTTATAAGATTTTCGATAAACTGACCTGCGTTGATCAGGGAGCTGTTGTCGATAACAAACGACTGGGTGCCGTTCTGAGGCTGGCACAGCAGAAACAGGACGAGCTGGAGGCTGAAGGAAAGCGAATGCGCAGTACAAAAATGCCCCGCAGGCGCGCTCAGGAGCGTGCACTGGAAGAGCTCAGGGCGATCAACCCGGTGCTGGCCAGTCCGCAGGATTTTATCCCCAGCCTGAAGCGATGAGCCCTTCCCTCACCTGCGGATCTGATATGGCCGACAGATGAGAGAAAAATGGACGACAACAAACCAGTGCTCCTGACACTGCACGAAGCGCTACGCCTGGATTTGATTGAAGCCTATATGGCGCGGGAAATTACGCTGGCAGAAGTGGCAGAGTCCATGGAGCTCACCCGTCGTCAGTGCTCCCGTCTGATTAAACGCTACCGCGAGCTGGGGCCAGCCGGTCTGGTCAGCCGGCGCCGTGGAAAGCCAGGCAATCATCAGTTAAACGCCACCATCAGAGACCAGACCCTGCAGCTTATTCGCTCACGCGGCCGGGGTATGAATCCGTCAGCCATCTGGCGAATACTGACCACAGAATACGGTGTCCGGATTTCAAAAGAGACCGTACGGAAACTAATGATAGCCGAGAAAGCCTGGCATCCGCGACCATCCTCCAAACCTGACTAAGATTAAAGAAGGCATTGCCCAGACTCTCCAAACGTCATCTCTGTCTGGTTTTCAGCACGACATTTCAACATTGGCTAGACAAAGTTTGTAACAGCAAAGTTGTAATGTCCGCTCTGGGCTAAGTTAAGATGTCCGGCGTGTATAATCAAGTAAGGATTACCATGACGGCTCTCGCAGCGGAGTTTTTCACTTTGGATGAAGTTAACCGACTCAAGATCATTCAGGACGTCATCGACCGGCGTCTGACAACAAAAATGGCAGCTCAGCGGCTTGGTATCTCCGACCGTCAGTGCCGCCGCCTGCTTGCGCGTTATCGTGAAGATGGTCCGCTTGGCATGACCAGCCGCCGTCGTGGTAAATCCAGCAACAATCAGCTGCCTCAGGGACTGGCCGCATACGCGCTGAGTATTATTCGAGAACGCTATAACGATTTCGGCCCGACGCTGGCCTGTGAAAAGCTGTCTGAGATTCATGGCGTACATCTTTCTAAAGAAACTGTGCGTAAGCTGATGACTCAGGCCAGTCTGTGGGTCCCACGTAAGCAACGTGCGCCAAAAATTCAGCAGCCTCGTTACCGTCGTGCCTGTGCCGGTGAACTCATACAAATCGACGGCTGTGATCATCACTGGTTTGAAAACCGGGGACCTAAGTGTACGGTACTGGTTTACGTAGACGATGCAACCAGTCGTTTAATGCAGCTTCGTTTCGTGAAATCTGAGTCTACTTTCACCTATTTTGAAGCGACCCGTGGTTATATCGAAAAACATGGTAAACCGCTTGCACTGTACAGCGACAAAGCCAGTGTATTCAGGATCAACAATAAAAATGCAACCGGCGGCGACGGCGATACACAGTTTGGCCGTGCGATGCACGAACTGAACATTCAGACCATCTGTGCAGAAACCAGCGCAGCAAAAGGTCGTGTTGAACGGGCGCATCAGACCCTTCAGGACAGACTGGTCAAGGAACTCAGGCTTCAGGGCATCAGCACCATGGAAGCTGCAAACGCATTTGCCGAAGAGTTCATGAACGATTACAACCGACGTTTCTCAAAAGCGCCTCGCCAGGAGTTCGATGTTCACCGGGAAATGGATGTCGATGATGATCTTGATATGGTGTTTACTTGGCGTGAAGCCCGCCGCGTGTCAAAATCACTCACGGTGCAGTACGACAAAGTGCTTTATCTCATTGAAGACAGCGAATTCAGTCGTCGGGCAATTGGTAAATATATTGATGTTTGGCATTACCCTGACGGACATAAAGAGCTCCGACTTAATGGCATATCACTTCCCTACTCCACCTATGACAAACTGTCAGAAATCGATCAGGGTGCCATTGTGGACAATAAACGTCTTGGCCGTGCGCTGGAAATGGCGCAACTGGTGCAGGCCGAACGGGATAATAACCGGTCACAATCAGTGCCATCCGGTGACGGCCCTTCACGCAGGCGCAAAGCCCCCACGACGAAGAAATCACAGCGTTCACTCGATGAGGACGATATGTTCAATGCACTGGTAAAACTTCAGTCACGATCTGAAGAAATATTTGGTAAGAAACAGATATGAAAACCCGGAGGATAACTCCGGGTATATTAACTATCGGGGTAAAATTTTCAAGTTCTCTTCAAAATAATCATCATAAATAGCCTCATTATTCTTCCGCATGAATCTGTGGAGACAATTGGGCACAGGATTCGAGGTCGATCGATGGGCATAAACCTCATCCTGAATCGATCTTAAATCATGAGATAAGATGTCATCGTTTATAATGCCACTTATCTTTATATTCTGTATTTTTTTCTCAATAAAATCTTTAACACGCATAATTCGATTAATAGATTTGTTGTTTTCAACGTATAACATTATCACATGTCTAAAAAACGGGAGCATGAAAACAATATAAAACAAAAAATCTTCCAGCGAGGATTTAGACCATAAACCATATGCTAGAAGTACCAAAAAGGAAAGTAACATAGTGATAAAATATATTTTGCTCATTACATCGCGCTGTGCCTTATCCCAGCCAAAATTTTTCGCATGGCATAATAATGCCAATACGTTTTCATTAGCATCGTAATCTTTATTTAGATACCAGTTAATAAATTCATCATTTTTGTTTCTTTTTTTGTAATACCTTGAAGCCTTAAAGACATTTTCTCTGCCAACCGGCTTCCCTACTTTTAATTCACTCCATGGAATGTGTAAGACATCACAGTCAAACATTTCCTGAATAGTGGCTGCACATTTTTTCATTGAGGAAATCATTGTGGAAAAAATAATTGTGATGACCAACACGATTATACCGTAATAACCGAGATAAGGAGCTATAGTCAAATGAGGGAATAGCCCCATTTTCTTTATCACTGTAGTAAATATTACAATAGCGACAGATATTACGACACTAAGAAAAAACACTACCCAGTTAACAAATTTAACCTGTGAGTAAGTCCGCCTCATTGCCATTAGTAACTCAATGTTTTTACTATCATTTTGGCGCAAAAATATTTGACTCATTTTTCATCCGTATGATGGGAAGTTGACACCAAAAACATCCTGCCATTTGTTAATGGACGCTCTGTGGTTATTTTGACTTTCGTAATTACGGGCTTCCGTTGCTTTTCCTTGGTCAAGATAACAGCGGATAGATATCTTTAATTTATCATCATCACTAAGGTTGTTTATGTTTCCTTGTATGCCTTTGTGATCGTACACTGGACTAAATATAGCAGAGGCTAAGTAACCTAAAACATTGACAATCTCTAAATCGACCCATTGATAACATTCTGATCGACCGTTGAAGTAGTTAAGTAGCATTGTCTCTAACAAGTAACTACTCATTGAAGGCATGGTCGGACGTTTTTGCCAATATTTTATTACACGAATGACATTTAACATGTTTCCTGAGAGCTTAACATTAAGATCAGTAACTTTTTGCTTGTCAATTCGTGGATCTGTCTTCTTCCAATGACCATTCCCATCTGGTATTAAATAATATGTCTTGCCAAATGAATCTGGAGTAGTAATGAATGCAGGAACTATATCAAAATTCCAGTCATAGGATTTTAGCTTCAGAGTAGCTGCTTCCTGATTTCTTTTTACATCAGCCTTATCATACTGCGGAATTTGATTTAGGCTTGAGATAAAACTGTTTATTATTTTTCTAGAGTTAATAAAATTTGTGCCATCATGCTTATAGTATTTTAAGCGAACGGTTCCTTCACGCGCAGTGATTATTATTTTTCCATCACTCTCGCTGTATACACAATCATCACCATCGAGACCAAACATAAGATCTATATCATCTAAAGGGCGGATTTTTGTGCGTCTAGCAAAAGAACCAAAACCTGTATGTATATCAGGGTATATTATGGGGAAATAAACATCATTATTTGGAAATGTGTTCATTCTGCCCAATAACCAATCTCTACTGGCTCTAGCTCGATCAGTCTGAGAGCTATCTAGATTTACAATATTGCGCTGAAACTCGTTAAACGCAGCAGTCACCGTAAGAGCCATAGCATCCCTCTTCTAACAGCTAAAATCTAATTTTACCATTAGGTTATAGGCTGTCTCCACATGAATTTACTTCTGCAATCTACTGAGTGTTGGAGGACATTTGAACTTTGCCCTGCCCCGGACATCTGAACTTAGCTTTGACAAAGTTGTTGATTTATATATGTTTATTTTTGTTGGCTTTTGAGATTCACGTACTGACAATCTGCCTTTGGTGCTTCACTGAACGTCATTCGTCTTTATCAGGAGTTTGGGCATCTTCTAAAAACATTTTTGTACGATAATCGTCTTTCCAGCCTAACCAAACAGAAACGTCACCACCGGAAGGAACAACTTTACGATTTCCTGTCAGATTATCAGCCTTGTCTAAGCATATAGACTGCATTTCAACGAGAACATCTGCTTCTGCGACTTCCGTGCCACCTACAGTTTTATAGCCGTAGATCAGAACTATTGCCTCAGGGTCTCTTTCATTCAGCATGGCGATTAACTCTTTTATTCCTTTTTTTGATGTTAAATTTCAGCATCTGGTTGAATGAACAACACTGTATACTCAAATTCAAAAGGCTGTATTGCTATTTTTAAGTTACATTGGTTAAGTAGTGGGAAGATGCCATCAGGATTACCGGTAATTCGTACTTCAAGTGGTACGATCAATTGTCCTGACTCTGAAACTGAACTGTGAAGCCGAGACTTTTGAGTATATATAGCCGATACCTCACTTCCAGCTATCCAATTATTCTCCCAGTCTGCATCCGATAGAAGATAATCCTTCCAGCCCATTGATCGTAGAGTGTCGATCATACAAGTAAACCGAAACAGTGTGCTCTGACCGGCTAACTCACCAGAACTTGCCAACCAGATATACTCCACCTTGCTGTAAAGCCGTGCAGCGGGCCCCTTCAGTTTTCCTTGCTCCTGTAACCATATAATGTCAGGTGCCATAGATTTAGGGAATATTTTGCGCTTCTGGGCGGTTGAAAGCCACTGCATAATGAACATGTGTGTTTGAAGAGGCGTGAGAGATTTTCCCTCTTTCCGTGCAAGCTTAACCGCTACGATGATACACCAGGCAAAATGGGCCAGATCAGTGTCAGGGCGCTTAGTAGTTAGCTCAGTCAATACTTTCTCCACGTCTGTTAGGGCAAAAATTTAAGGCCGGAAATTAACATGAAATGCAAAAAAACCACCTTAAAAAGGTGGCCTGGTATAGCGACAGAAATTTTGCTTTAGAGCAGGAAGTCTTCGAGAGTTTTTCCAGCATCAAGCTGCGCTTTAATGGGGGCCGGGGTGCGACCCTGACCTGTCCACGTTTTACGCTCACCGGCATCGTCGGTGTAGGCATATTTTGCCGGGCGAGGTGCACGCGGTTTGCGTACTTTAACGTTGACGGCCGCGTCCATCAGTTCACTCGGATCAATACCGTCAGCGATCATCATTTCGCGATATTGAGAGAGTTTGTCTAAACGCTCACGATTAGCTGCTTCGGCTGCCTTTTCTTCTTCACTGCGTTCAGCGACAACAGCACTGAACTTTTCCAGTAGTTCTTCAAGCACTTCTAATGGCAGCTCTCGTGCCTGGGCGCGAAGTGTACGGATGTTATTGAGAACCTGTAATGTCTCGCTCATAGTTACCTCTTTTTGAATATCGTTATGCTGCTACATAACAACATTAAATTAACAGGAAAATTTCAGCAAGAGGATTTGTAAATTAAATTATTTCAATCGTGAAATGAATTTAAAAAAGTTACTGCACTCATGCCGCCTGTATGTTCTTTAGACCGGATACTGCCTGGGTGGTAAGTTCACTATCTTGAAAGAAACGCTCACAAAAGCATCACGGGAATTCACTCTCTCCGTTTATGATTCTAATCGTTGAGTTCAATGAACAGGAGATTTTCAAATTGTAAAGGTCATCAAACAAATAATCAATGTTCTTTGATTCGTTTTTTCAGAATGATATTCGGCTCACCGGGCTTAAGCATTTCAGACGGCGGAAATGTCTACTGTTAAGAGTTAAGAGCAATCAGGAAGAAGCGATCAGACTTCACTGGTGGTTACGATGATAGAAATTTCCGGGAGATGTTTTGGACCTTAACGACCCCCTTTAGACAAGATGCCTGAAAAAACGAAACATAAATTTATGTAAGCATGACTTACATAAACAAATAAAAGAACAAAAATAATACATGATGAAGCGTATTTCAAACTGAGAATTTGCTGAAGATCTTGCATTAATTTCAATAAATTTGAATGCGGAAAATAAATGCAGGATAAATTAACTTAATGATTGATTAATTAAAAAAAGGAAGTCATTTTGATGTTTTGTTACATACCCGGGCTTACCATTCATGCTTATTAAAAACTCCAACACTGCGTTTGGCCTGATATCTATAGCCTTACATTGGCTGACAGCAGTAGCTGTTTATGCAATGTTTGCCTTAGGGCTATGGATGGTTACATTAGGATATTATGATGTCTGGTATCACAAAGCACCTGATATACATAAAGGGATCGGCATCCTTTTAATGATGGGATTGATTATAAGGTTAGTATGGAGAGTCATCTCACCACCTCCAGCAGCGTTAAAAAGCTATTCACGGCTGACACGAGCTGGATCTGGCTTTGCTCACCTTTTCCTGTATACAGTCTTGCTAACGATTGTCATCAGCGGCTATCTGATATCTACAGCCGATGGCAAACCAATAAATGTATTTGGAATATTTGAATTTCCGGCGACATTAACAGATAAAGCCTTTCAGGCTGACCTTGCTGGTTCAATCCATCTCTGGGCTGCCTGGGCGATTATTGTTCTTTCTGTAATGCATGGTCTGATGGCCGTGAAACACCATATCATTGATAAAGATGAAACTCTTCTCAGAATGCTTGGGAAAGCAAAGTCACAAACCGGAGTAAAAAAATGAAAAAACACCTGCTGGGTCTCTCACTGTTTGCCGTTCTGTTTGCATCCGGATCAGCTGTTGCGGCTGATTATAAAATTGATAAAGAAGGTCAACACGCATTTATCAATTTCAAGATTAAACACCTCGGCTATAGCTGGTTATATGGTACCTTCAAAGACTTTGACGGTACATTTACTTATGATGAAGCTAACCCGGCGTCTGACAAAGTCAGTGTTAAAATTGCAACGGGTAGCCTCGATACTAGCCATGCTGAACGTGATAAGCATCTGCGTAGTGCGGATTTCCTGAATGCGGAAAAATTCCCGGAAGCAACGTTTGTTTCCAGAGAAGTGAAACAAAATGGTGAAGGCCTCGATATTACTGGCGACCTAACATTAAATGGTGTCACGCACCCGGTAACGCTTGATGCGAAACTCGTCGGTAAAGGCGATGATCCATGGGGTGGGAAACGTGCAGGTTTTGAAGCAACCGGCAATATCCATCTTAAAGACTTTAATATCAAAAGCGATCTTGGGCCAGCCTCGCAGGACGTTGAGCTGATTATATCTGTCGAAGGTATTCAGCAGTAGAAAAAAAACCGGCATTCTGTGCCGGTTTTTTTCTGGTGGCTATCGTAAACGGTTGTTGACTGGAATTAATGACCGCGACAATTTAAAAGTTACTTTTTTAAACCGTCGCCTGTTCGAAACCATTAAAGATGAAATACTATTCAGTGCTTAATTATTCGCTTTACGCCACTGACGTGGCTCGACAGCGTATGGGTCCGACCACAGCCCTTTACCTGCATTACGGGCGTTCTGCTCAAGAGAGCCATATTGAGGTACAGTTAACCGGCCCTGATAGCGATATGCCCAGGCCATGCCTTCTGCGACCATAACGGCATTAAGATCCTGGTTGTTCAGATAGATGGTACCAAGCATACGACCATATACGTCCTGCCCGTGGTCCTGAATAACAACAACCTGGTTTGCGGCCAGCTGGATCATGGCTTGCTTTGCCTTCTGACCGAAGGCTTGTTTACTCTCCGGGGCATCAATCCCGTAGAGCCGTATTCTGGTATTTGTGGCACCGTCATAAACCTGGACAGTATCACCATCAATAACTCGCACCACTTTCGCCGGGAAAGTTTCGGCAAAGGAAGTCAGAGGAGCAAATAAAATAAAAACAGCCAAAGGGAAAATGGCTAATTTGGTCATCCGGATGTTAATCATTGGCTGTCTCTGGGTGATAATCATTCATTGTGATTTAAGGGGGAATGAATCACGATGAATCTGAAAAGTTACTTTCGAAGTATAGGTTACTTTATTTATTACATGCTATTGTGTCAATCTATATGAAAGTTATTGCCAGAAGCAAATAAAAAAGCATCTCAGCTCAGGAAAAGGAGGGCTTATGTCTACTGTAAATGATGTGATTGTATCTTATGGAGTGGACAGTAAAAGGTATTCAAGAGACTTCCAGACCAGAGAGGAATTTAAAAAGAGCTGGTATGCCGTTTTATCCCGGGCCCATGCTTCTGTAGAAGCTAAGGTAAGCTGTTCCTGTAAGGGGAAAGGACCAAAATTACTTGCCGTAAAATACCATACAGGCGGTGATACTTATTTTCTGGCACGGTACCCGAATACGGGTTGTCAGCATTCTCCTGATTGTATTTTCTTCACGCTGGATAAAGATAATTCAGGGTTAAAATGCTATACACAAGGCGTAGTCAAAGACCTTAAAGATGGTGGCTACGGCATCAGGCTCGACGTGGCATTAGCCTCCTCTGACTCGGAATCCACCTCGATCGTGCCGGTAGATAACAGGAATACACCTGGTGGTGTTTCGCAGAATAGCATGTCATTGCTGGGGCTTCTGCAGTTCCTGTGGGATGACAGCGGTCTGAATCGTTGGTATCCGAAAATGACCGGGAAACGTAATCCAGGAAAGGTATTCAACCTTATAACCAGCTCAGCGGAAAAAATTAAAGTCGCATCACATCCACTGTCCACGCATTTACTCGTTGGTGCATATCCTTCGACGGCTCAGGTGACAAAAAATATAAAAATGACAGAGGAGGTTCTGATGAACAAGGAACGTCTGATTTGCCTCAATGCGTTGTCGAAATATAACCCTGAAAAACATTCGAATGAATCAAAGCGACTCCCGTTAAAGTTTTTTTCCGGTGTTCCGGTCGTGCTGATGAATACAGAAAACTGGACATTGCTGGAGAAGAGATTCCCCTCTGAAATAGCAAACTGGAGAGCCGGAGGCAACGTCATCTGTATTGCTATAGGCGATCTGGGGAAATTTAAGGGTAAAGATACATACTATCTTAAGACCCTCCAGATAGCCCTGATGAACGTTGATGATAACTGGATCCCGGCAGATTCAAGCTACGAACTGACCATGCTTAATTATCTTCATAAACAGGAAAGAGCGTTTATCAAACCCCTGAGATATGACGCCTCAAATAACGATGTTTTCCCTGATTTCTGCCTGACGGATATCGGGAGTCATGAACTGTTTCCTGTTGAGGTATTTGGCATGGATACAGCATCATATCTGGCACGAAAGGCGATCAAAGAAAGTTACTATAATGAACGATATGGAAAGAACGGTTGGGCCTCATGGGTTGCACCGGCTGGCCCCCTTCCGCAGCTGCCCGCCAAAGCCAGAAGTTAACGCCGACATGATACTATAAGGGCTTCGGCCCTTTCCTTTTCCCCCTTCTTTCGCTTACCCCCCTGCGAATGTCGATTTTTTGGTCAGAAAAAGCACACTGTACGATGCGTGCGCTACGTAAAATCTGACGTACTCACCCCTTCATTTTTTCTCAGATTTCACGTAGCGCATCCTGGCTGAAATCCCCCTGAAAAGTTACTTTTTTGCCCGGATGATGGAAGTATTGAACCCCCCTCTTCATCTTCACCATTATTTAACACTTCGAATAAAAGTTATTATTCGAAGTGTTAAAAAACGTGCAAATTTCAGTCAAAGCGATATCCGATCTTCAAAATCCTGCAAATTCGAATTTATCGTTCAGAACAGAGGTTGATGTGTTTTATGGAATGGCTTTTCATTTTTATGGCAGGAAATAAAGAAAGGCAAGTATTTGCATGCTATCAGTTTCTGTTAATAACTATTGTTGACGTAACTATATAGCCTTATCGTATAAGTGACACTGTCACGCAATAGTCAGAAAAAAGAACAAAAATTCCGCAGCTCTGTCGCGCTAAACGAAATGGTCAGGTCTTGATAGGAGATCTTCCAGCGTCAGAGATGTCGGCTCAGCCGAGAGGTGTCAAACCGGCAAAGGGGCGACTGCTCCACATTCAACAAACCACCCCTGGTTAGTTGAATCCTTTGCCGGTTTTCAAGAAGAATACCATTTCGCTATCAAGTTGTGTTCAGTCAGGCTCGCCATTTTTAAGTTCAGTTTTCAGGTCCATAGAAAATTTTTGGTTAAATCCACTTTTCCGCTCTGTGTTGAAAAACACCGCGTCCTGCTGTTGCTAAGATGGTTGTCACCTGAACAAACGGATGATTTTATGAAAATTATTGAGGTCAGCTACGGCCCCACTGAGGGAGTATCTATTAGGGAAGGTGCGAATAAGCGGGGAAATTCTTCTCGGCTGACTCAGTCATTTCA
>ENA-UOZS01000287-UOZS01000287.1-food-metagenome-genome-assembly--contig:-NODE-287-length-21292-cov-10.443095_pt1 | contig 21292 bp, 18 predicted proteins | sample MGYA00249875_ERZ772737 | MGnify/ENA primary metagenome ERZ772737 (study PRJEB29005, sample SAMN08379463) | food metagenome | isolation source: cheese - non spiked | study: EMG produced TPA metagenomics... | reverse complement strand
CAAAATCACTGGAGAAAGTCTTATGAAACTCGCGGTATATAGCACAAAGCAGTACGACAAAAAGTATCTGCAACATGTTAACGAGACGTACGGTTTCGATCTTGAATTTTTCGACTTTCTGCTGACTGAAAAGACGGCTAAAACCGCCCACGGCTGCGAAGGCGTGTGTATCTTCGTTAACGATGACGGTAGCCGACCGGTACTGGAAGAGTTGAAAAAACAGGGCGTGAAATACATTGCCCTGCGCTGCGCGGGCTTTAACAACGTCGATCTCGATGCCGCCAAAGAGCTGGGTCTGAAGGTTGTTCGCGTTCCGGCCTATTCTCCGGAAGCCGTGGCAGAACATGCGGTCGGGATGATGATGTCGCTCAACCGTCGTATTCACCGTGCCTATCAGCGTACCCGTGATGCCAACTTCTCTCTGGAAGGGCTGACCGGCTTTACTATGTACGGTAAAACCGCAGGCGTGATCGGTACCGGTAAAATTGGTGTGGCCGCCCTACGCATCCTGAAAGGATTTGGCATGCGCCTGCTGGCGTTTGATCCGTACCCAAGCGCCGCTGCGCTGGAGCTGGGCTTGGAGTATGTCGATCTGAAAACGCTCTTCTCGCAGTCTGATGTTATCTCCCTGCACTGCCCGCTGACTCCTGAAAACTATCACCTGCTTAACCAGTCGGCGTTCGACCAGATGAAAGACGGCGTGATGATCATCAATACCAGCCGCGGCGGACTGATCGACTCTCAGGCCGCTATCGAAGCGTTGAAAACGCAAAAAATCGGCGCGTTGGGTATGGACGTGTATGAGAACGAACGCGATCTGTTCTTTGAAGATAAATCTAACGACGTGATTCAGGACGACGTGTTCCGTCGCCTGTCGGCCTGCCACAACGTGTTGTTCACCGGCCACCAGGCGTTTCTGACCGCCGAAGCGCTGATCAGTATTTCGGAAACCACGCTGGGGAATTTACAGCAGCTTGATAAGGGCGAAGCGTGCCCTAACGCGATCGTTTAAGACCGTCAGGCCGGGTGGCGGTAACCTCTGCCCGGCCAATAATAAGCCCATCAGAAAAATAAGCACAGGTTAACTATTAAGATGGCTAACGTTCATCGTAAATATAACAATCAAGGATATGACTGTTCCGGTGTGACCATATCAGAATGAGGCTCTGCTGAAGGCTGCGTGATTTGCTGCACTATCGTAACCAGTTGTTCAAAAACAGCTCTCATTTGCGTCGGGTAGGTTAAAGACAACCAGGTTGCCAGCACTGCTCCAGCCAAAAAGCCCAACTTCATACACCATCCCTAATAAATTCAGCGAGATACAAGCTTTAACGTATGTGTGGTGCCGGGTGCCTCCCGGTGAGTCGTTGGTCAGCCACCTTGACTCGCTACTGATTACCTAAGCTACACATGCTGTTTAGCCCCACCGCACAGGGGGATTCACCACGCGAGAAAAATAACACAGTGCCCCGGCTGGTTTAGGGGATATTTCGTTTAAAAATAAATAATGACCATACAAAATTAATCTATAACTGTTTTCAGGAACCCTTCTACACTTTAAGCGGATATATCAGTAATAAGATTAATATAAGTCAGTTTTATTACGTCCCTAAATGCTGGGCTATTTACTTAGCCTTCACACATGTTGCCATTAGCAGAGGAGTCTGAAATATGGCATTCGTAACAACGAAAGATGGTGTCAGTATTTATTACAAAGACTGGGGTCCGAAGGATGCGCAGCCGATCGTTTTCCATCACGGCTGGCCGCTGAGCGCCGATGACTGGGATAACCAGATGCTCTTTTTCCTTGCAGAAGGCTTCCGCGTCATCGCCCTCGACCGTCGTGGTCATGGTCGTTCCGATCAGGTGAGTGAAGGTCATGATATGGATCATTATGCCTCCGACGCATCAGCCGTGGTCGAAAGCCTTGATTTGCGTAATGCCGTGCACGTCGGCCACTCCACCGGCGGAGGCCAGGTCGCCAGATACGTTGCGAAGTACGGCCAGCCTCAGGGGCGAGTGGCCAAAGCGGTACTTGTCAGCGCCGTTCCTCCGCTGATGGTAAAATCAGACACGAACCCCGGCGGTACGCCCATTGAAGTGTTCGACGGCTTCCGCCAGGCGCTGGCCGCTAACCGCGCCCAGTTTTACCTCGACGTCGCCAGCGGTCCTTTCTATGGATTTAACCGAGACGGAGCAGAGGTTTCGCAGGGAACAATCCAGAACTGGTGGCGTCAGGGTATGATCGGTAGCGCCAAAGCCCACTATGATGGCATTAAGGCATTTTCAGAAACCGACCAGACGGACGATCTCAAAGCCATCACGGTTCCCGTCCTGGTGTTGCAGGGTGATGACGATCAGGTCGTCCCGTATAAAAATGCCTCCCTTCTTCAGGATAAGCTGCTCGCAAACAGCGAGCTTAAAATCTATCCAGGCTTCCCGCATGGGATGCATACCACGCATGCAGATACCATAAATGCCGATATCCTGACGTTTATTCGCTCATAAAGACGTTGATTATCCATAAAACAACCGGGCACCACGCCCGGTTCTCTTTTGCGGCAAGAATTGAGCGACCATTTCAGGAAGAAACGCTTACAGGAGTTTGATTTTTACTTCATACCCCTCCAGGCCTGTCATGGCCTCATGAGCGATAAACTCAATTTCAGAGACTTCCTGCCCTGTTTTTTTTCGTAATTCTGCAATTTTTTTGGCTATAAGCGCTGAAATTTCTTCCTCTGCCTTTTGCGTCATTGCGTCAACTTTCATATTTACCTCTTGCGGCCGTTTACTGTTTCCAGTATCTAACTGGTTTTAACCATAACCCTATGTAAAGCGTAGACTATCTGCGTTACGTATGCTGCCTTCACCTTGAGATGAGGGGCAGATGGGGCCATTGCATTTAAATATGCATTTAGATTGCATTATTTGAATAAGCTGTTATTGTGCCAACGCCTTAGAGCACATAAACATAAGAAAAGATTTGACTCAAACTCGCCCCGCACCAGGGGCATTTTTTTTGCTCTCTATAAGCAAAAAACCCGCCATGAGCGGGTTTCTGCGTTATTCGGAAAGATTATTTGAAGACTTCTGCTACGGCCTGGAAGTTAGGGCCATGCTCTCGAGCAGCGATGATGACATAGTATTTCCCGCCCTTCTCATCTGCCAGTTTCGAGAGTTTTTGATGAAGATCTGAAGGTGAAGAAACTTGTCCACCTGAAGCCCCTACAGATACATTGCCCAGGTATTCAAGTTTGAAGTGGTGCGCTTCATCTTTGGAAATCATATCTGCCGCAGATGCGCCAAAGCTTGCAACTGTTAAAGCCAATACACTCCCTAATAGTGCTTTTTTCATATCATTCCTCCTGTTAATAAATCTATCTATTTAACATTAGCATCAAATATGGGAATGATCCGTGCCAATGTCGTAGAGAGACTGAGCGATAAGCGTCGCCAGTTGAGCATTATTACCTGCCCTCTCTGACGCAACCTGCGATTACAGCAGGTTCATCTACTATACTGACCTGTGCAGTTAGCATTTATCTGCCCGGTTGCGCGTAAGGTAACCGAAACTTACCTGTACCATGACCATCAGGAGAACAATATGCACACGAGTAAAACCCTGAAAAGGCTGCTAGCCGTATCAGCAGTTGCAGCAATGTTCAGCACCGTTGGCGTACAAGCCCAGACGACAAGCGCCGCGCAAACTAACGCTGCGGGCCAGGCTCAACCGGACGCCAGACTCAGCTCCGGCGACGAGAAAGCGTTGAAGGACATGGCGCAGGCCAATATCAACGAAGTCGCCGCCGCCAGGCTCGCCCTGGACAAGGCCCAGACCAGTGAAGTGAAAACATTCGCCCAGAAAATGGTCGACGACCACGGCGCCGCCCTGACCAAAGTGCAGGCCGTTGCCCAGAAAAAGGGCGTAGAGCTGCCGACCGAGCCAGACGCCGCCCATAAAGCCCTGAACTCAAGGCTTGAAAACCAGCGCGGTGACGCTTTTGACAAAATGTATATGGAATATGCTGGCGTGAAGGACCACGAGAAGGTGCTGTCGAAGCTTAAGAGCGACGCCAGTAAAATCGACGATCCGGATGTGAAGGCTCTGGCCAACGAGCACACGCCGGTCGTTGAGCAGCATCTGAAGTCCGCCGAGCAGATGTCAACGCGTGCTGGCGCATCAGCCGATAAATAACGCGTCGGTGAAACGACTACTGCAAAATAAAGTGGGGCCCGCAGGCCCCACGCTTATTTCACCTTCCTGATGAATTATTCCGGCAACGCGTAGACAACCACCTGATCGCCTACCTGATCCTTCAGGATCGTGTTCCCGCCAGCCACGAAGGCCACATACTGCCGACCCTTATATTCATACACGGACGGGTTCGCTACCGCTGGAGCTTCTGCCTGATCGGACCACAGCTCTTCACCGCTCTCTACCGAGTAGGCACGCACTTTGGCATCCATTGAAGCACCGATGAAGATCACGCCACCCGCCGTCACTGCCGGGCCACCAATGGTAGGCGAACCCCAGCTTTCCGGCATGAAGAAGCCATACTGCTGTGAGGCGCCAACCGGACGACGCCATTTCACATCGCCCGTGTGCATGTCTATCGCCACGATTTCACCAAATGGCGGCTGCCAGCACGGCATGCCCAGCCAGTTGCTCGCCACCAGCAGACGCATACCGTACGGGGCGCCTTCCTGTGGGGCAAAGCCGCTTTCGTTGCCGGAGTCTTTGTCCGCGTTATCGTAATCCTCACGGCTGTAGAGCTTCACGTACTGAACGATATGCGAGGTGTTGACGATGGCGATCTGTTTTTGCGGATCGAACGCCACCCCGCCCCACTGCACGCCGCCGGCGCTATCGGGATAGGTGAGCGTGCCTTCGCCTTTGGTGGTAGGCGGAGTATACATTCCCTCATAGGTCAGGTTATCCCACAGGCGAGAGCACTGGCCGCCACCGACGATATCCGCCAGCTTCCAGATTTCCGGCTTTTTCGACTGGTCGAGCAGCGGCGCAGGTTTGGTCGGGAACGGCTGTGTAGGCGAGAGAACTTCGCCCTGGACCGAACCATCACCCTGCGGAACCGGACGCTCTTCAATTGGCCAGACGTCCTCCCCGGTCAGGCGGTTAACCACAAACAGGAAGCCCTGCTTGGTGGCCTGAACCAGCGCCGGGATCTGCTTGCCGTCTACGGTGATATCCATCAGCGTCGGGGCAGAGTTGATGTCGTAATCCCAGACGTCGTGGTGTACCCACTGACGGGACCAGACCACTTTACCGGTGTTGATGTCCAGCGCGGTGGTGGAGGTGCCAAGCGGAATTGCGTCGACGCGGTTGCCGCCCCAATAGTTGGGAGACGGCGATGAGACCGGGAGATAGACCAGCCCATTGGCCTCATCGGCGGACATGTGCGTCCAGACGTTAGCGGTACCGGTACGCTTGCGGATCTCTGCCGGTATCGCCTCAAAGGTCCATTCAAGCTTGCCGGTCTGGGCGTTGACAGAAAATACGGTACCCGGAGGCGCTTCGGCATAGGCCCAGTCTTTCCCGGCCCAACCCACCAGCAGATGGTTGCCGACGACGGTTGGCGGTTGCAGGACAGAGAGCGGATACTTGGCGTTAACGGTGTTCCACTGATTCAGATCCAGCACCCCGTTGTCCGCAAAGCCGCTGCACGGTTTGCCTGAATCGGCGTCCAGCGCAAAGAGCTTGCCGTCAACGGTGCCCATATAGACCATCTTCTGGCACGCCTCTCCCTTCACCGGATTTTTGGCCTGCCAGTAGGAAACGCCGCGGTTTTTCAGCACCGGCTGGGTCAGTGCCTTGCGCGACGATTTGGTGTCATAGTGCCACTTCTCTTTACCCGTGCCCGGATCCAGCGCAATCAGGCGATCGAAAGGGGTACCGATGTAGAGCGTGTCGTTAGCGAAAATGGGCGTTGCGGACCACACGGTCGCTGGCGTATCACCTTTACCATCCGAGACGTCGCCGGTATGGAACTCCCAGACTTTCGTTAATTTACTGACGTTATCCGCCGTGATCTGGGTAAGCGGGCTGTATTTCTGCGCGTTAAGCTGGCCGTGGAAGCTGTCCCAGGTTGGCGTGCCGGGCACCAGCGGCGTCGCTGGCTGGCTGGCCGAGGCGACTTTCTTTCCGTCACCGCTACCGGTTGAGGCATCGTCTGTGGTTTTTGTGGTTCCAGGCGCCTGCTGATCGGCCGCATCAATATTCAGTGATTCCTGGGTCCCCTGAGAGGCCTCAGCGGCTTTATCCTGCGCCTGCAGCGCGAACGGGGTGACCAGCAGCGCCAGCGCCGTCATGCTGACTTTTATGAAGGGATAATGCTTATCGTTATGCACGGGCGGCTCCTCAGGTTCTGACGGAATGGTTGTAACGGGCGGAATGGCTGCTCAGCATAATCAGACCAATCAGGCCGACCACCATGGCTGCCGTTATGATGTACTGGTGCAGCAGCGCGGCGGCAAAACCAATACCCGCCAACACCACCAGGGTGACAATAATCAGGAAAACACGCGCCCCGCGCCCCGATGCCGCACGTAACACAAAGATCAGTATCGCCAGCACCGCGCTGGCAATGGCCACGCCCAGTGCGCCAATGGTGTCTGTGACGCCGGTAAGCGGCGTCCACCAGGCGTATAGCGCCACCGCGAAGCCTATAACCGCGGCCAACAGCAGCAAAATAGTGCCGACGCGCGAAGATTGAGAATGCAACATACCAGGAATCCCCCTCTAAAAAATGCAAAATGGACCAACATTAAGGCGTTTTCGTGGATATATGTCCCTGCTGTTCGCGCGTGCAATGGCTATTAAAACAACGCGACGTGAAAAACGGCGGCATATTTCCCTAAACGTAACTGAGTATAGAAGAGGATTTTTTAAAGGGGCGTTTATCCGGCGAGTCCCCTTCCTCACGTTGAGCCCATAAGGCAGTGTGTTTCGCTAAAAACGCACGGGCGAGGTTTATTGTCTGCTTTGAGCGAGGGACAAACGCTGGGGTGTAAAAAAAATCGCCAGATGGGGTAGTAAAGGCTAGATTTAATTCAGGCATAACTGGTATGACCACATAAATAAGGCTCTATGAATGCGTTCAGTCATAATACCCGTAAATGAAGGTGGATTTCTGGCAGCCACAATTTGGGAAAGAAGCGATGCCAAAGCGATAGTGCTCCTTCATCCGGCAACGGCGGTTGTACAGGGGTTTTATAAGGGATTCGCAGAATATCTTTTTAACAGAGGATTCAACGTCCTCACATACGATTATCGCGGCACCGGCCTCTCTAAATCCGGGCTGGTCCGTACTTACCGCGTTTCTATGTCTGACTGGATCGACCAGGACGTCGGATGTATAACCGCCTGGGCTAAAGCACATTTTCCAGGGCTTAGCCTGTTGGCGGTAGGACACAGTGTGGGCGGGCATGCCGTTCTGCTTTCAACAGCCACCCACGCCCTGCAAGCTGCGGTCATTGTAGCCTCACATGCCGGGGTGACGAGCACCATCAAACGCACCACAGAAAAGGTGCGTGTCTGGTGCGTATTACGTGTTCTGGCTCCGATTCTGTGCCGTATTTTCGGTTACATGCCTGCCAGGCGCCTGGGGCTGGGTGAAGATTTACCGGCGCCAGTCATGCTTCAATGGGGGCGCTGGAGCGCAATGCCTGGATATTTTTACGATGATCCACACTGGAATGCACGCCAACGGGCTAGTGAGATCACCCTACCCGTGCTGGTAATGGGATTTGATGACGATCCCTGGGCTAACCGTGAAGCTATTGCGCGGCTGATGGAGCCGGTGCAACAAGCAAAAATAGAACGCTGCGAGATACGGCACGCAGAGTTTGGTCTTTCGTCCATTGGGCATATGGGATTTTTTCGTACGCGATGTGCGGAGAAATTATGGCCCGTCGTCGGTCAATGGCTGGAGAGTCAGTGCCCGGATTGAACGACGCGTGAACATGACCTTTCTGAGTATTCAACATATTAAAACCTGCCGGCATAAAAATTTGGAAATTTAACGGAAATGGTTAAGCTTCTTAGACACATGCTTAAGGGATAGTCAGGAAATGATTGTTAACTGTATGGTCTACCGTTCAGGCCACCCCGCCGAAACCGTAGATATTGAGGATATCAGCGAAATCATCCAGGATACCGATGCGTTTATCTGGCTGGGGCTTTGGCAGCCTGAACCTGCTTTTATGTACAAAGTCCAGGAGGAGTTCGGTCTGCACGATCTGGCCGTTGAGGATGCGCTTAATGCACATCAGCGGCCTAAAATAGAGCGTTATGGCAGCTCGGCATTTATCGTTGTAAAAACCGTCAGTGGACAGGACGACAATATTGAGTTTGGCGAAACGCATTTGTTTGTGGGCCGAAACTTCCTTATTACGGTGCGCCATGGTGCTTCAGTGAGCTATGCACCTATACGCGCCCGTGCTGCTGAGGCCCCGGACATGCTTTCGTACGGTCCGGCTTATCCTCTTTACTGTATTCTGGATTTTATTGTTGACAGTTATGCAGAGCTGACTGCGCGCCTCAACACCAAAATTGGTGATATAGAAGCGACACTTTTTCACAGTGAATTTGACCGTGAAGCTATTCAGGACGTGTATTCCCTCCGCCGTAATCTACTCGGGCTTCGCAACGCCGCTCAGCCAGTAGAAGAAATCTGTACAGAGCTTATCCGCATTCATGAAGAACTTATTCCAAAACCCCTCAGGGCGTATTTCAGAGATATTCAGGATCACGCAAGCCATGTAGTAACGGATGTAAATGACATGCGTGAGCTGCTAAGCAGCGCGATGCACGTTAACCTGGCACTGGTTTCAGTGCAGCAAAACGAAGTCGTGAAGAAACTGGCCGGTTGGGGGGCCATCCTCGTGATCCCGACGGTAGTCTTTAGCATGTATGGTATGAACTTCGACCATATGCCGGAACTGAAGACGCTCTTTGGTTATCCGGCTACGGTCGCTGTCACGCTGGGAGCCTGTGTATTACTGTGGCTTCGGCTCAAACGCTCTCGCTGGCTTTGATTGATAAGCGATCTGATAGTTTTTGGTGTCGTGAAGTACAGTAAAGCCTCACGCTTATGTCGATTATGCCACGACACCATACCCTATCCGTTATTTCCCCTGCATATGTCGGTACATTCCTGTTCACCGGGACCCGGTTTCTCAATCTGGGATCGCCCGCTCCACCGTTTATAAAATCCTGAAAAACGAGGCTATCACAGGGCAAGGTCACTCGTTATTCTAAATTATCAAACCACATCGATAATTATTATATTTGTTTATGATTCATTGAGCTCAGATGTGAATTTATATTGACGGACGTAAACATTATTTTTTCACACAAGGATGGTTAATATGAAAAGGGTTTTTATGACGGCTGCATTAACGGGTTTATTTGTCAGTAATAATCCGTATGCAGGAGAAAGCTATCTGGTCTATAACCCACATAATATTGCGGTATTTGAAGTGCGTTTCTTTAATGTTGGCGATGGCCCCTTTATGCCGGACTGGCCGAATGCGTCTGAGTCAACCTGGGATCTTGGCCAGCAACAAAAAGAAAAAATACTCGATGCTATGCGTTACTGGGCTGAGGTTATTACCCCCAGCCCAGGGCAACTGCCTGCCATTATCAATGTGGGGACGTTTAACGACGAGAATGCCGCAGGTTCCAGCGATTCAGTTACCGACGGCATTATAAGTCTGACGCAGTTGCAAGGCGCATTGAACGGTATTGATACCGGAGAGCTGACCTTTGGCTCCCACGCCCAGTTCATCATGGGCAAACTGGATTTTGATAACGTTCCCTATGTGCCCGCGCAATTGCCGCGCACTGGAAAGGCCGATCTGGTCAGCGTCGCTGTTCATGAGCTGGCCCATGGACTGGGAATATCCAATATGGTTACCGATCTGCAAGGAAGTGGCACATTCACGCCCGCTTTCGATACCGTGCCTTTTGGCTCCTGGACCAGCCATCTGCGCGATGACCGTGGCAATCCTGCCCGGACAGGGCAAGTAATATTGTGTAATGGATGCAATAACAGATGGGATCCACAAGGCTTTGATGTACGGCTTGATAAAGGCTATTTCACCGGCAGGCATGTGGATGAAGTCCTTGCAGGCGCCATGCCTGGCGTGCCGGTGAAAATGTTAGCAGACGACGGCTCGGTCGATGATAACTACATGAGCCATATCGAGCTGAAAAACAGCATGATGAGCCATCAGAACTACCGCAATTACACCACGTTTATGGAAGCGGAACTGGCGTTGCTGCAGGATATGGGATATCAGATTGACCGGCGTAACTTTTTCGGTTTTTCGCTATATGGCAACGGGCAAACGCTCGTTAACCGCAATGGCTATTTTCAGCGTAATCAGCAGGCGGATGGCTATCTGGCTGGTCAATACAATACCGCTAATCTGGGAGTTGGCCTGCATGTGTATGGCAGTAATAACCATATCTTTCAACAAGCGGACCTGTTGACGTCAGGGGCTGGCGGCGCGGGCATCCGTATAGATGGGCAAAATAACACCCTGAGCATCGATCCCGGTGTACGGATATACGCCGATGGCGTTAATGGCCGTGGGGTGATGTTTGCCTACGGTAAACAGCACAGCCTTATTCAACGTGGCGACGTTCAGGCACTGGGAGCCAGTGGCGTCGGTATCAGTTTTGATTTTGGCAATAACCTCCTGGGTAACGAGGTGGACTATCGCGGATCCTGGCTTCATATCGTGGACGGCTATTACGATGCGTTATTACCCGAGTTGCAGGGAGCGCTGGTAGACAATGCCGACATCAGCGGACGGGTTGCCGGTAAAGGCGCGGCGATTTATATATCACCGAACGCGCTGGTCGGTAATATAAATATATTAACGGGTGCCCGGCTGGAGGGTGATATTTATTCGGACTACGCCCAGCGGGATGACTATGGCCAACAGCGGTTAACGCTGCTTACCTTCGGTCGGAAGGCCAATGCGTACGGGCAAGCGACGGAAGCTGCCGATGCTGATTTCAGCTTTACGTACCGCGGAAACATTGAAGGTATCAATAATCTGGCACTGGACGCGCACGGAGGGAAAACCTCGCTTAATGGCGATTTCCAGATTTACAGCATGACTATCGCGCCAGGTGCCAGCCTGTCCGGCAACGCCAGCTATACGCTTAATGAGGAAGGCCGCTTTGTAAATAACGGGATCCTTGCGCCGGGTAATTCACTTGGGCAAATCAATATATCCGGTGCTTATCAACAGGGGAATACCGGGCAGTTGTTGTTGGAAGTCGACGGGCGCGGCAGGCATGATACTCTGCGAGTGGACGGTCACGCACAATTTGACGGTCAACTGACGTTTGCGCCGCAGCCGGACTGGTACGCAACAAACTGGCGTCTGAATACGCAAGATTTGCTAAAAACGGACGCTTCCGACGGCAATTTCAGTGCGGTGAACAGCGTGCTCCGTTCACCCACGCTAACGCTGCAAACAACGCCACAGGGAAAGAATGGCTGGCAGCTCTCAATGCTGCGCGCTTCAAACGCATACAGCCGGTATGCGCAGGACGCTAATGCGCGTCAGGTAGGGCAAGCGCTGGATAAAATTGTGGCGGAAGCTAAGTCGGATATACAACCGCTGTACCGTACTCTGGATTTCTCAGCCACTGATGGCGGGAGTATCAGCAATGCCTTGCCGCAACTTTCTGCGGGCGCCTACAGCGCCATGTTCGCAAGTTCCCTGCAGCGTGAACAGCAGATAGCGCGGATCGTTGGCGGGCCAAATCCTGTGGTTATGCCGAAGCAACTGACGGAAGGCGAATGGCGCAGCTTTGCCATACCCTTTGGCGGCGGCTTCTGGCAACAGCGTCAGGGTGACAGTGTAGGGTACGACGCCAGCAGTTATGGCATTGTATTCGGTGCTGAAAAACAAAACGATGAGAATCACAACTGGATGTATGGCTTTCATGGTGCGGTCAGCGGTCAGTCGGTGACGGTGAAATCACCAGAAACCGCAACCGGGAAAACCACTGCTTTCGATCTGGGTATTCATGCTCGTTACGGCGCTGAAAGGTCCGAAGGAATGTATTTATTCGGCACTGGCCGATTGGGTATTGAAGACAGCTGGCTGGACAGAAACATTAATGTAGAAACTTACGGAGCAAGCCACCATGCCACCTGGACCGGATTGTCAGGTTCTGTTACGGCCGGCGGAGGCTATCGATGGGCGCTGAATAATAATGTGAACGCCGGACCGGTAACGTCATTGAATTACACCACATTACATCGTCCCGGCATGAAGGAAAGCGGCAATGACGGCAGCCGACTGATGCTGGGTTCGCAGACCTTCGATTCTCTGAGATCAAGTATCGGGGTGAATGGTAACTGGAATGTACCCCTCGCTTCAGGGGCATCGTTCGCAGCTGAGCTGCAGCTCACCTGGGATCATGAACTGCTTGATGGCAACGTAGTGCAACAAGCCTCTTTCGCCAACTATCGAAGCACAGGGTTTAGTTCCAGGAATCAGGTGACTGGTCGTGACACTCTGGGTGTTAAGGCAGGTATGAGCTATAAAATCAACGCTGATGTCGAATTGGGCATCGGGGTTGAAAGCGAAATGTTTCGTTCTGGCTATGACTCGATTGCAGGTAATCTTTCAGCCACCTGGCGTTTCTGATGTCTGAGGACGAGAAAATAATAGGACTGGCCCTGTCCCCGGCGTTGCCGGGGTATTCCTGAAGGCTTTTGATATCAAAAATGGCTTGTGTCGCCCTGGCCATGCTCACCTGAACCTTTAACCCGCTTAAGCTGGATCTCTTCACCACGTTGCCAGGCATCCGCTCCCTTAGCAACTGGGTGCGCCACAATATCCTTACGTTCTTCTTTGATGGCTTGCGTGCTCACGTCAAAGCGTCGATCTCTGTCCGCCAGAAGTTTAGGGTCTAACTGCCCTTCCCCGGTAAAGCCCATCATCAGTGCCGGAATGCCGAGCGGCAGCTTTTTATCGCGGTCGGTGTGCCAGGTATGCCAGGTCTTGCCGTAGGTATTCACAATTTTGCTCATCAATGCTTTGTCAGCCACTGCAGGTAAACCTGGAGCAATCAGGCTGCCGGATTTCACTTCATATTGATGGCTGTGCCACAATTTTTTTTCTTCCGGCGGCAGTGTGTTAAACAAACGCTCACTAATGATGTACTCAACGCCCATTAAACGGGCATCTTTGGTGTTACCGTCGTAGATCACCGCCTGCATCACGTCTTCATTCAACACGGTTACATAATGATGGGCTTCCATCTGGCCATTTTTATCCCCGCTATAAAAATGGAAACCGTCAAGGTAGGCACTCATTGCATCAATGGGCGGACGGGACTGGATAAGCTGAGCACCGGCTTCAAGCGTGCTCGTCCCGACGGAGGTTTTTACACCCGGAACAGGCGTATTTGAAGGGGTATTGTTCGCGCCACAACCCACTAACGTCAGGCTCGACAATAATAAAAGCGATAATGGTTTCATTGACCCTCCCTGTAAAAGTCACTTTACTGAAAGTAGTACATTCGCGCAGACACGCCAGGAGAGTTTTTATTAAACCATCCGGCAAACTGGCGTACGTTCCGTTTAAGAACACCATTTAAATACTGGCAGAAAGAGCATCAGAGATTTTTCAGCCGCGAAGGCCATTTTTCTGAAGATATGGAGTTGATCGCAGAAGAGTTTGAAGTGGTTGAGATCCTGTAGGACAAAGTAAAGGGGCTGGCGTTTGATCAATTGCCATTTATATCAGTGCCCGCTTCTGGCACAAAACAGCCATTAACATTCATCGAATTCTCAGTAAATCTGAATACCGGGTCGTATACCGCGGTGAAAGCATTTCACGCTTCATCTGCCATTGCTGCTGTATGCCCTGCCCGGCAAAATAAAGCGTACCCTTTCCATCTTTCGCGTTCAGACGATCCAGCACTTCCATCAGCTTTTCACTTCCGGCACGCGGCGCGCTGTTGTCAAACAAATTGAGCTGGGCAACGCCCTGGCTGAAGAAGTCCCCGAGCATAATGCCGGCTTTCTGGTAGCGGTGGCCCTCCTTCCAGATTTTGTCGAGGCACTTTACCGCGGCGTTGATAATGTCGCGGGAGTCCTGAGTGGGTGTGAGAAGCGTCATTGAGGCACTGTTGCCGTAATAGGGTTCGTTCAGAGCGAACGGAGAGGTCTTTACGAACGCCGAGATAAAGCGGCAATACTGGTGCTCGCCACGTAACTTCTCAGCGCCACGGGCCGCATAGCTGCATATAGCCTGGCGCACCTGCTCGTATTCTGTCACGCGCTCACCGAATGACCGACTACAGACGATCTCCTGCTTTGTCGGTGCAAACTCTTCCAGATCGAGGCACGGCTCGCCGCGCAGCTCCCGGACCGTTCGCTCCAGCACTACATTGAAGTGCTTGCGGATAATCCACGTGCTCTGCTCTGAGAGATCCAGCGCCGTTTTGATACCCATCGCATTGAGCTTCTTGCTGATGCGCCTGCCCACGCCCCATACGTCCTCTACAGGCACGATAGCCAACAACCGGCGCTGGCGGTCGATATTGGATAAATCAACCACCCCACCCGTCTGCTGCTGCCATTTCTTCGCCGCGTGATTTGCCAGCTTCGCCAGCGTCTTCGTCTGGGCTATGCCAACGCCGACCTTCAGGTGCGTACGCTTCAAAACCGTTTCGCGGATCTCCTTGCCAAAATCAGTCAGGTCCCGGCAATTACGAACCCCGGTGAGATCACAAAAGGCCTCATCAATGGAATATATTTCGACGCGAGGGCTTATTTCTTCCAGCGTGGTCATTACCCGGCTGGACATGTCAGCGTAAAGTTCGTAGTTACTGCTGAAGCAAACCACGCCGGCGCGCCGGAACAGGTCTTTCTGCTTAAAGTATGGCGCCCCCATGGTAACGCCAGCGGCTTTGGCCTCTGCGCTGCGCGCTATCACGCAACCGTCGTTATTTGAGAGGACAACCACCGGTCGGCCTCTCAAATCTGGCCTGAATACCGTCTCGCATGATGCATAGAATGAATTCACATCACAGAGCGCAAACATATCAGCTGGCCGATTTAACAATAAAAGTGACCACACCAAAAACGTCCAGCGTGTCTTCACTGCCAACGATAATCGGTGAATAAGCGCTGTTCATCGGATTGAGTTGAACATTAGGCCGCAGTTGCAGGCGCTTAACGGTGAATTCCCCTTCCACCGCGGCGATGACGATATCGCCGTGCTCAGCCGTTCGGGAACTATCGACCACCAGTAAATCGCCGTCGCTTATTCCCCCTTCAATCATTGAATCACCCGCGGCTTTAACGAAATACGTCGAGCTGGGGTGGGCAACCAGAAGTTCATTAAGATCAATGCGCTGCTCCACATAATCGGCAGCCGGGCTTGGGAATCCGCACTGAACTAAATCGCTGAAAAGTGGAAGCGCGATAATCTCACGCAGTTCTGTAGGTCTGATAAATTCCATTACGCATACCTCTAATACTGTTTTTATATACAGTAGTTTTGTTTTGAAGCACGCGCAAGGCAGCTGAACCGTAGCGACTGTTTAAACCTTCACCGTTTCGTTTGTAAGTTTCTCTCTGGCTTCAAATTATGGTTTTTGTAAATTTTACGATTAAACGCTTCGACTGCTCGTTTTAAAGGCTAAATGAATAGATTGTCATCAACATAAACAAGGTGAAGGGCGGCATGGCATTTCTTTAGCCGGAATGCCGTTTGACTGTACCCATATACAGTAGTATTTTTACGTGCAGACAGAATCGCACAATTAATATTCATAGGGAAAAAATAATGTTTGTTGAACTGGTTTATGACAAGCGAAACGTACAGGGGCTGGAGGGAGCCAGGGAGATAATTCTGGCTGAACTGACAAAACGTGTGCACCGGATTTTTCCTGATGCCAGCGTGACGGTTAAGCCAATGCAGGCGAATGGCCTGAATAGCGATGCCAGCAAAAGCGACCGGGAAAAGCTGAACCGTATGCTTGAGGAAATGTTTGAAGAGTCGGACATGTGGCTGACGCAAGAGTAACAAGGTTAACAAATACCAGCCCACCGGGGAAAAACCGGGCGCAATGCCCGGTTCTGTTTTCAGCCAGTAATGCCTTTAATCACTCACCCGCGGTTCTCCAGCATCGGTTCATTTCTCGGATCGTGCCCGCAAGATAAAAACGCCTCCCGGAATTTCTGCCCATTTTCTCGCGTTATCTTGCACAAAATACAGCTTTTGCATGTCGATCAAGTCATCTTATCCCTGCCCTATACTTTGAGTATGACATCCGACTGGAGGTTTCTATGTGTGGACGCTTTGCACAAGCCCAAACCCGTGAAGAATACCTGGCCTACCTTGCCGACGAAGGCGATCGCGACATCGCGTATGACCCGGCCCCCATTGGCCGGTACAACGTCGCGCCCGGTACCAAAGTCCTGCTGCTGAGCGAACGCGACGAACTACTGCACCTCGATCCGGTGTTCTGGGGCTACGCACCTGGATGGTGGGACAAAGCACCACTGATTAACGCACGTGTAGAAACCGCGGCCACCAGCAGAATGTTTAAACCTCTGTGGCAACATGGCCGGGCGATCTGTTTTGCCGATGGATGGTTCGAATGGAAGAAGTCAGGTGACAAGAAACAACCCTACTTCATCCACCGGGCCGACGGTCAGCCAATCTTTATGGCGGCGATCGGAAGCACACCGTTTGAGCGCGGCGATGAAGCCGAGGGATTTCTGATTGTGACGTCTGCGGCTGATAAAGGCCTCGTCGACATTCATGACCGCAGGCCACTGGTTTTGTCACCAGAAGCGGCACGCGAGTGGATGCGACAGCATGTTGGCGGGAAAGAAGCTGAAGAGATAGCTTCAGATGGTGCAGTGCCCGCCGATAAGTTCGTCTGGCATGCGGTAACGCGTACAGTAGGAAATGTAAAAAACCAGGGGAGGAATTTGATAGAGCAAATAGAAATCAAATCTGATCTTAGTTAGACCTGCACTTTTTAGATGGGATAATAAAACCCTTCCCTCTATTGAAGTCAAAACCTTTGACAACTCCTGTCATTTTACGGGACAAATTATTTCCTTGCTATAAATCAAATTTGACGACACAGGAAAAATTTGGATTGGCTAATCTAATCTGTATGGCCTCCCAGATGGCTAAAATAAGATTTGCTTAAAAGATCTACACGTGCCTTAATGATGCGGTTGGTTCGATGCAATGTGAATCTGACTTTTCCAAAGTAGTCCTCATAACCAGGTGCTATCTCTGATATCCCCTCCTCTTGAGTCCATACGTATGCCATCATGCGTTTCTTTTCATGAACTTGTAACTTTTAAGTGTTCAAGTGGAGTTTTTATGTCATCAAAAATGATAGGTCTTGTTAAGTGGTTTAACGATGATAAGGGCTTTGGCTTCATCTCCCCACTCGATGGAAGTAAAGATATCCTTGTTCACTCTTCTTCTCTACAGGGAGAGACATTCAAAACTCTTTTTGAAGGCCAAAAAGTTAAATTTGCTGTCATTGCCGGTACCAAAGGTCCGACAGCTGCAAATGTTACGCTTTGCGATAAATAACCCCCCTCAATGACCGCTTAAGCTTCTGTGAATTAAATAATCAGAAGCGTCATTTATCGTTTGCGAATATCATTACAACAGGCCAGCATATTTACAGCACCGTCAAATTTGCTGACCGATGTGATGAAATGCAGGACTGCTGCATGAATAGTCTCAAAGCAGAAACTAACTGCTTATAAAATATTAAAGTGCGTAAGAGGTTAGGCAGCCTCCAAAAGCATCACTTCTTAGTTATTATATGAGATTTTTTAGTAATGTTGAGGGGATTTGAACAACGCGTTGCAGTAAGGGCAAACCAGTTGAGCTCCCTTTTGTACACGATTGTAACTATGCTCCGAGTCTCTTGTGCAGTTTGGACAAGGGCATTTGACTAAATAATTTCGGCGGAATTGCGTGTTTTTACGTGCAGACATAAGCTTCTCCAGTACAAATGGACTGCTACAGTACACGTTAAGGCAGAATATTGCTTGTTTTAATTTCGAAAGAGGTAACTAAACGTCAATATATCAACCCCTTTCGAACAACCCCGGGCCATAAAACCCCCTGAAATACATGGTGATACATGAAAAAAGTAATTATTTTCTTTAATAGTAAACCAGGTAAAGTAATCACCGTACTTAAGGGCGTGACATCAATACGCGAACAATACCCTAATGGAGAAGGGATAAACCTTCCGATAATGTCAGCCGGTTTTCCCTCTTTAACAGGTGACCATGAAGTTATCTATGTTGCATCAGATCGAGAGCTTACATCTCAGGAAATATTAGATGCAGCCAGGAAGTATCTATAAGCTTCAATATCTTCTACCAACACTGCAGATAACCTTTAGTAACAAGCATTATTAAAACAATTAGGAATTATCAGTATTGCCTACCTGGCGTAGGCTTTTTTTTTTCATTTAGCAGACGATACATTCCTGTCTAATGTCATATATTTTTTAGGACTCGGAACATTTTTTGATTCAAACAGTCTAAAAGATATACTCACAAAGGGGGCCTTTATGACAACGCTTATCATCTCTACTATCGTGGCAATGGTACTGGCATTGATGATTTTAAGTCTGATCAAGATCGGGATCAGCGTATCGAACAATCCTGATGAACTGTAATGTATTCAAGTTTCCATAACCTCTTTATTTACTGGGCAGCCTATTCACCTTTCCTCGCAGGCAGCGCCACTCCAGCCCCGGGTACGTTCCACAATTAATTCCCTCTCCATTGGCGCAGCAGGAAGCTGCCCAGTCGTTCGCCCTGATATATAGGGTCAGCCATAAGAAAGTTATCCTGCAAATTTCGCAGAATTTAAGGATTCATTTTGGGGAGGAATTTGGAGGAGTTTCGGGGAAGAAAAAATCGAACAAAAAACCGGGCATCGCGCCCGGTTCTGTTTCCACACTAAAAAGCCCTTAAACACTCAATCCACGATTCTCCAGCATCGGTTCGATCCTCGGATCGTGCCCGCGCCAGTTCCGGTAAAGTTCAGCTAAATCAGTGCTGTTGCCGCGCGACAAAATCGCCTCGCGGAATGTCTGTCCGTTTTCGCGTGTCAAACCGCCCTGCTCGACAAACCACTGATAGCCATCGTCCGCCAGCATCTGCGTCCAGAGATAGGCGTAATAGCCCGCCGCGTAGCCGCCGCCGAAGATATGGGCAAAATAGCTGCTGCGATAGCGCGGCGGTACGGCTGGAAGATCCAGCCCTTCTTTTTTCAACGCGGCGGCTTCAAAGGCTTCCACGTCTTCAATGGGCTCATGAATGCCGTGCCAGTTCATATCCAGCAGCGCGGCGCTCAGCAGTTCCGTCATGTCATAACCCTTATTAAACTGGGTCGCATTGAGCATTTTTTCCCGCAGCGCATCCGGCATCGGCTCGCCGGTTTGATAATGGCGGGCAAAGTGCGCAAACACCTGCGGATGGCTGGCCCAGTGTTCATTGATCTGCGACGGGAATTCAACGAAATCATGTGGCGTGTTGGTGCCTGAAAGCGTGGCATAGCGCTGGCTGGCAAACAGGCCATGTAGCGTATGGCCAAACTCGTGGAACAGGGTAATCACGTCATCCCAGGAGATCAGCGCGGTCTGCCCGTTCGCTGGTTTTTGATAGTTGCAGACGTTATAAATCACCGGACGCGCGGCAAACTCGTAAGACTGCTCAACAAAATTCCCCATCCACGCCCCGCCCGCTTTGGAATCACGCGCGAAAAAGTCGCCGTAGAACAGCGCCATGCCTTCACCCGTGTGGTCGAAAATCTCCCACACGCGAACGTCCGGGTGATAAACCGGAATATCGAAACGCTCGACAAAGCGGATACCGAACAACTGCGTGGCGGTCCAGAATACGCCATCTTCCAGCACGGTATTGAGCGCGAAATAGGGTTTGATCTGCGACTCATCCAGCGCGTATTTCGCTGAACGCACGCGTTCGGCATAAAACGCCCAGTCCCAGGCCTGCACCGTAAAACCGCCCTGCTCGTCGTCAATGACCTTCTGAATATCCGCCTGCTCCAGCGCGGCCCTGCTGCGCGCCGCAGGAACTATCCCGCGCATGAATTCGAGCGCGGCATCCGGCGTTTTCGCCATTTGATCGGCAATGCTCCAGCTGGCATAGTTGTCAAAGCCGAGCAGCTGCGCCTGTCTTGCCCGCAACGCGGTAAGCCGAAGGATCAGGTCGCGCGTATCGTTTTCGTCGCCTTTTTGAGTGCGTTCCCAGCCCGCGCTAAACAACTTTTTACGGGTCTCGCGCAGAGACAGCGCCGCCAGCGCGGGCTGTTGCGTGGTATTCAGAAGCGGGATCAGCCAGCGATCCGTCAGCCCTTTTTCTGCGGCAGCATGAGCCGCGGCAGCCATCTCCTCCGCACTGAGTCCGTCAAGCTGGTGAACATCATCCACCACCAGCCCTCCCGCCTTATTCGCCGCCAGCAGGCGCTGGTTGAACTGGCTGGTCAGGGTGGCGGCTTCGGTATTCAGGGCTTTCAGCTCGGCTTTTTCATCGGCGTTCAGACGCGCGCCCGCAAGAACAAAGTGCTGATACGTCACCTCCGTCAGTCGGCGGGATTCGGCATCCAGCGTGTCGCGATCCTGCCAGACGGCTTCCACGCGGGCGAAAAGCGTATCGTTTAGCCAGATATCGTTCGCCAGCCCGGCCAGTTCGGTGGAGAACTGCTCGTCCAGTGCCTGAAGATAATCGTTGGTGTGTGCGGACGTCATGGCGAAGAACACGCTGCTGACGCGCGACAGCATGGCCCCGCTCTTTTCCAGCGCCAGCACGGTGTTGTTGAAGTCCGGCACGGCGCTCTGCGCGATAATCGCGTCAATGTCTGCACGCTTGAGGCGCATTGCTTCATCAAACGCCGGGCGATAGTGGCTGTCTTCTATCACATCAAAACGCGGAGCCTGATAAGGCAGCAGGCTAACGTCAAAGAAAGGGTTGTTGACCGACATCGTTTACTCCTGAGCACGGTATTTCTCACCAGAGTAGGCCAGCCTGCTCCGGCCTGCAATGGCGTCATACAAATGTTGCCTTAACGATGTGCCCGAGTGCGTGCTATGGTAGTACAACACAAAAAGCGTTGAGGAACAGTGAGATGATTATATTAGTTACCGGGGCGACAGCAGGTTTTGGTGAAAGCATCACGCGTCGCTTCGTCGCCAACGGACATAAGGTGA
>ENA-UOZS01000285-UOZS01000285.1-food-metagenome-genome-assembly--contig:-NODE-285-length-21538-cov-29.015221_pt1 | contig 21538 bp, 21 predicted proteins | sample MGYA00249875_ERZ772737 | MGnify/ENA primary metagenome ERZ772737 (study PRJEB29005, sample SAMN08379463) | food metagenome | isolation source: cheese - non spiked | study: EMG produced TPA metagenomics... | reverse complement strand
ACAAACCGACCTTACTAACTGACGGTTGTATCTAATCCTGGGGGCAGGTCAGTCTTCTGTTGCCTGTTTTGTAAATTCTTCTGGTTGATAGTCTACTATACGCGACATGCGAACTACGATTAGCCCTACAGAATACAAATGTCTACTGTATGCGATATCTGAATGTTGTTGGTATAAGCAGGTGGCCGTTACAGACAGATGTCTATTGTACGCTACAAGTATCTCAATCTGGGGTGTGCTTGCAGGGTGACGGTCTACTGTATGCAGCACCCGGTTGAATGTTTGATCTGGGCCGCATTTATCGGTGGTGTATTTCATATGTCTACTGTGTGCGCCCATTCACGCTATAGGGTATGAGCTGGTGGATAATGGCCTATCGTATTTCAATACTGCCATGGCTACAGAACTCGGGCAGTTGTAATGCTTGAGATCGCATATTATCTACAGTATGCGACATGCGTCACATCCGGACACCGGTATAATCATGCAGGGCTGTGGTTACCTTAGCGTATTGGCTTTGTGTCTGGCGGAAACCAGTCCATCACGGCGGGTATTCTGGCCGGGGAAGGGGCTCTAATCCCGGAGCACGTGTACCTATGACTACTGTTTTCGACAATCACCGCATATTGGTTATGCCCAAATAGGGGAAGGTCTATTGTATGCGATATCGGGCTATGGCTGATCAGAGCTGGTTTTGCCTGGTCTGAACAACAGGTGTCTACTGGATGCGACAACCAACGCACCGGTAGGTGCTGACAGGTAATGGTCTACTGTATGCGAGGTGCGGTTAAATGGCCGCTCCTCTCTGGTTATGCAGGTTACGAACAACTTTGGTGTCTACTGGATACGCCAAGCCATGCACCGCTACGTGCTGACAGGCAATTGTCTACTGTATTCGACGCCCGGTTAAATGGCCGAGCATCGCCGGGTATGCACCAATAGGGTCTACTGTATGCGAGAGTCGACATATAACCCATGTTAAGTGTCTACTGTGTGAGGCAACCTGTGAAGCCTCGTGGGTAAAGGTCTACTGTACTCGATGGTTAGGAACGATCACTTACTGACCATGGATATAGCTCCAGTGGTCTGTATTATTCTGCCGTCCGAGAGTGATATGAGTTCGCAGTCCAAGAACCATCAGAAGATTACACTGACTATTTTAACTATAAGAAACTGAATTATATACCTATTAATCAACCTCAATAGAGATGCTGGATATGTTTCCAGAAACCTAAAATTACAAAAATTGACAGTTGCTACATATTTGTATGAGTTTTAAACTATCTCTGCAACACACGGAAAAATGTTTCATTATGGGAATAAAAAATGAACAAAAGTACAATTGCATTGATGATGGCCATGCTTTCAGGTACTGCTTATGCTGACTCTACGCAGTTAACGCCAAATTTCTCACCGGAAAGTGTAAGTGTATCTACCTCCGCCGGGATGTTAAGCGGTAAATCTCATGAAATGGTTTATGATACTGGTACAGGAAGAAAGGTCAGCCAGCTGGACTGGAAGATCAAGAATGTAGCCATTTTAAAAGGCGACATTTCCTGGGATGCATATTCGTTTCTGACACTGAATGCACGAGGCTGGACATCCCTGGCTTCCGGGGCTGGTCATATGGACGACTATGACTGGATGAACGATAATCAATCGGGATGGACTGACCACTCATCCCACCCCAGCACGAACGTCAACTATGCCAATGAATTCGATATGAACGCAAAAGGCTGGGTTTTCCAGAATGAAAACTATAAAGCGGGTGTAATGGCTGGTTATCAGGAGACTCGATTCAGCTGGACTGCAACCGGTGGTTCCTATAACTACGATAATGGTGCATATACTGGAGAATTCCCTGCTGGTGAACGTGGAATTGGCTATAGCCAGCGGTTTTCCATGCCGTACATTGGCCTTGTAGGTCAGTATCGTATTAATGATTTTGAGTTCAATGCATTGTTTAAATTCAGTGACTGGGTTCGGGCGCACGATAACGATGAGCACTACATGCGGGATTTAACTTTCCGTGAGAAGACGACCAGTTCACGTTACTATGGCACTTCAATTGATGCCGGATATTACGTAACTCCAAACGCCAAAGTATTTGCTGAGTTCACCTACAGTAAATATGAGGAGGCTAAGGGAGGGACTCAGATTATTGATACTAACAGTGGCGAGTCCGCCTCCATTGGGGGAGATGCCGCCGGGATATCAAATAAAAACTATACGATTACAGCGGGCCTGCAATATCGATTCTAAGTAAAAAATCTTGATTAGGAGGATTTGTTCCATTTCATTCGTTACCTAATCATGACACATGCCATATTTAATGCCAGAGTAACAGCTCTGGCATTGAAAGATTTCATAAATTAAAAGTCAGGCATACCCGTCAAGCGTAGAAGATGAAATCCACATAAAAAACAGAACCATAGTATGATGCAGCACCATATCATCCATCAAGATTTCGGAGGATATAAGAACAGAATTTATTAAGATATGGAAATATCGAGGTTCCTGTATTTTCTGTCTACTACAGTAGACCACCGGGAAAAGAGATAACATGTATACGCCCGGATTTCAGAAATCGGATTAACTGAATACCATAACGCAAAAGCGATAATTTAAAAGAGACAGCCACATGCACTAAATCAGATCGGTTTCCTGATTTTTGTTGAACCGGATACTTAATGCTAATGTATGCGTACATTAGCTTTGGCTGAGGACAAGATTCGTGAGAGCTGAAACGAAAGAAGCTATGCGGATGTTTTTGGGGGGACGTTGCTACACGGCTAAACAACTCGAGAAGGACTATCTCTCTGAAGTGGCAGGTTACGGCGACGACCGCTGGGAAGCGCCGCAAAGAGCTGCCCGGCTGGCGGCAGCGGTAAAACGCTACAAAACCTCTGAGATGCTGCGTTTTATTTTTGCCACCATCGCGTATGATCCCGACCCGGATCTGACCCCGCTTGCCGTGAGGCGGCTGTGTCAGGCCTTGTTCGGCAGAACCGGTAGCCAGTGGCTTATAGTGGAAATTTTCGGGGTGAAGGGACGGCAGCACCGCAGCGATGACAGCACTCCGGAGGCCGTTGAAAAAATGGCAACCAGATATTGTCACGCCGCAGGGCTGCACTGGGCGGCAACTCTGGCGGAAATTGAGCGGGTAAAGCGCAACTATCAGACCCAGGTTAAGGCATCCAGGAAGGGAGAAGGGTAAATAACATAAATTTAATGCTAATGTACGCATACATTAGCATTAAGATAAAATGGCTATACCACCAGTTTTTGTATCCAGATGGCTTACTGACATGTTTCCTTGCACGGTAATTCAGGTCTGAATGCGACAGGGGCCTACAGCACAGAAAGGGATTGAGAACTGGAATGCGCTGGTCTGTTTTGCACCAGCGCTACGGGGTTTTTTATACCACACACAGGTTTCAGCTGGTGGGCATCACGGCAGCTACTTGAGCTTACTGTAGTGTTTTTGCCCAGCCCGATACTGTTTTATTGCAGCCTGTTGGCAGGCTACAGAGTCAGCCGGGGCGATGTCTGGATTTTCTTTCAGTGCGTCAATTGTGGCCTGCACCATGCCCTTGTCCAAACCCCATGTGGGGGAGGAGGGATTATTGGCTTCTAAAGGGACTTTCAGTTCCAGTACATCTCGTTTAGCACACGTTTTATTTGCCTGGTTAGTAAGGTCTGGCTCTGCAAGGATTTTAGCGGATACACCAAAACTCGCCAAAACCAGACACAGGGTGATACTTGTCGTTCGCATGTTTTATCCTTATTAATCGTCACTGATAATCAGAGTGGTCTGGGATGCTTCTTTCTCCACGCTATCCACATTCTGTGTTCAGTCCTGATGTTTCCTTCAGAAGTTACTTTATTGTGCTTCGTGGTCGGAGGAGAGGCTAAAACGCTTTCAAGCGTTTCACCAGCATCGAATCGCGCGTACAGCTTGTAATCGGCGGCATTCGTGTTTGTCGGCTCACATTTGCCATGGCTCATTTTTATCATCCTTTGCGATAAGAACTTAACTCTGCCAGGTACCAGCTGCTGGCGCCATAAACGAATTTTTACTCCCGGTGGTAAATCACCTCAGGCATCGTCATCCCAGAGTTCCAGGTTTTAATACGTAGTGAAGGTCTTGCTCAATACTCGCCGGACGGAATTATTCTTCATCACCGGCAGAGGCCAGCAGTGCTGGTATGCACTTTATAGCAGTCCACCCGGCGGGACAATTCATGAAAGCTGGTGGGCTCGTAACCATCACACTCAAAACGTAAGACAACATGCCTTATAGCCCTGCAAAGCCTTTGCCCCGGAGCGCCACGCTCTGCGTGGGTCGCGACTGTGCACATTCTCGGCATATTCTTTTTTTCTTTTTTTTATTTTTTCTCTTTTTTTCGTCCGCGCGGGGGCGGTGGGCCTGGCACGTTGAAGGTCAGGATCCTTAAGGGTATGTTGTCTTACGCAGGCTCTTTTGCTGCCTGCAGCACTTGCCGGCGATCAGAATCAGGAGAATGGCCATCGCCAGTTTTCCCTCATTTATGGCATACAGTAGACATCAATCCGGTGTAAGGTACCGGTTCTGACCGGACTATTTCCCCTGGGGCTGCTGTTCGTTACAGCTCTGAGCTTATACCGTGGATACGCGGTTTGTTCTTACGCTTATCACCGAAAGTGGCGAACGGGCCTTACGGGCGAACGCTTTAACAGAATTAACGCCAACTTTGTTAGGGAGATAATAAGTGAACATCGAAGCGAAGCAGTTTCTTACCGGCAGCGGCAGAAGAGTACTGACAAATGAGGGCAGACAGGGTATGGGTGGAGTTGCTGGTGTAGGCTCTTCAACCGAGAAAATGCTGGGCTACGTCGCTGAAACTGTTTTTGAAAACTGCGGCCAACTGGATAACCAACAGCTCGATGACATTATCAGCTGGATACAACTTTATAAGTCCTGAATGATGCATGAGTGTACAATGCAGCTCGTGTTTCTAACCGACGAAGCGTGCCAGATTTGAATTGTATATAAATCTGCTACACATGGGGTATCTATGAAACCTGAAGTTCGTGAAGCTCCGATTAGTATCCGAGCCAAAAAATCACAGCGTGACCTGATCGACATGGCCGCAAGCCTGGTCTCAAAATCACTGACTGATTTTATGCTTGAGGTCGCCTGCAGGGAAGCACAGGACATTCTGCTTGATCAACGCCTGTTTCTCCTCAATCACAACCAGTTTAAGGCGTTTATAGAGGAGCTTGACGCCCCAATAACGCCGGAGCGCAAGACGCGAATCGATAACCTGATGAACCGCAAATCACAATGGGAATGAGAGCGCCTGAATCCCTGACGGCTGAACATAACATCGCTGATGTTCTGTTGCCAGGTGCCTGCCCTTAATAAGTGGTTAAAGACAAAGGCTCTCAGAAACCACAGTACCGGCATTTCCCGTGTCTATGCCGTTTGCGCAGAAAACACGAACCGGATCATCGGTTATTATTGTTTATCTTCGGGTAGCTTCCGCCATAAGACAGTGCCTGGGACATACCGACGCAACGCACCTGATGTCATTCCGATCATTGTCCTGGGACGGCTTGCCATCGACCACTCCAGCTCCTGTGCTTATCCTCCCGGGTAGATCGGGCTTTTATGAAAACAGTGACATGTATAGGGAAGAGGGATGCCGGAAAGCGGGTTGGACGTCCTTCAGTACTGAATGAAGAACAGAAACTACGGTGATTGCACAGATTAAGCGGGAGTCGTTTTTCAACAAAATGCCTGCAGGTCAGGGGAGAATTCATCGCAGGGATGTTATGGTAGATTGCTTGCCAGTTTGAAAGTAGCCTTATCAGACATTCAGGGAAAGGAGAGTCATCGGTATGACAATTTTAGTGACGCTACAGGCTCAGCTCATTGTGGGAGAAGAGCAGGTGATAAAAAGCCTGGCACCGGAGGGGATGCTGGCGGCCGTATTTGAAGACGACGGCCGGACCGGGTATTTCTATGCGCTCGATGAGTCCCTTGAAGGAAACCCGATTCTTGATGCAGTGCATATCTACAATGTCGAGGATATATCAGACGCCCACATTCCTTCTGACGTTAAAATCGGCTGGTCTGAAGACAGTCAGAAATGCGTGCTCCTTATCAACGGATATCCGCATGCAGCGTTCGATTTCGTGGGGAAAAATGGGTACTGCAGAAGCGGATACCCACCCCCGATTAACAAGGTTTGGTCTGTGTCCGGCCATGAATGGAGCGATTCGGTGGATGACTTTTTCCGGTGAGTTACGGTGGGCTTAACGCCTGCCGCTTTTCTTTATCCAAAGTGAAAATGTCGCCCTGAAGAGACCGGACGATTTCATGGACTTTCAAATGATAAACCAGGTATCCAAATGCCCGCTTCTCTTTCATGCCTTAAATGACGAAGTCGTGGCGTTTTACACAAAGTTTGGATTCGAGACCTCTGCAGTCAATGCACTGACATTATTGTTCCCGGTCAAAGTATGAAAACGGCTCGGCGCTGATGGAAGGCTCGTCCGGGGCAGGATAGCAGGTGATGTTACTCATACTTCCCTGGGACTGGCTCCCCCATATAGGTGTGGGTACAGCAACGGCAAGTTACCTTAACGTCCTTTCCCATAATCGAAGGGTTTACCTGTTGTAAGATTCCATTTCCATCAACAAACAGGCCCGGATAAAAGCTGCTGTCACCGATACGTACCAAATCTCTTTTCTGATGCTCATGCAGGGGTCAGTTTGGATATCGAAAATTATTGTACGTTAAGGCTATTTTTTGACCTCTCTACTTTAGCTGGCCTCAGCCGACGAAACTTACCGGAAGCCGGTATCCGGTTGCTTTTCCAGATATAATCGCCTGTCAGATTGATGTGCTCCCAGCCCAACGGCGACAAATGCGACAGCAGTTGCTCGTTGATCTTCAGCCCTTTACGCTTCAAGGCCTCGACCGCTCTTTCCATGTAGACGGTATTCCACAGCGAGATAGCTGCCGTCAGCAGCGTCAGTCCACTGGCGCGATAGCTCTGATTTTCCGGTTTCCGGTCCCTGATTTCCCCCAGGCGGTGCAGGAATACCGCACGCGCCAGCGCGTTACGGGCTTCTCCTTTATTCAGTCCCGCCTGTACCCGCCGACGCAGAGCCGGATCGCGGAACCAGTCGAGCATAAACAGCGTTCGTTCAATACGGCCAATTTCCCTCAGTGCTTTGGCAAGTCCGTTTTGCTTGGGGTAGCTGGCAAGCTTTTTCAGCATCAGGGATGCCGTCACTGTTCCCTGCTTTATCGAGGTCGCCAGACGCAGCACTTCACGCCAGTGGATTTCGATCTCTTTCAGATTCAGGCTGGTCGTTGATATCAGTGACTGAAGTGCCGGGTATTGGTCCGCTTTCCCTTTGATAAACAGCTTCTTGTCGTGGAGATCCCTGATTCGCGGACAGAACGCAAATCCCAGCAGATGCATCAGGGCAAAGACATGATCGGTGAAACCCGCGGTATCGGTGTAATGCTCCCTGATTTCCAGGTCGCTTTCGTGGTACAGCAAGCCATCGAGCACATGGGTTGAATCCCTGACCCGACTGATTATGCAGGTGTAAAACGGGCTGTATTGATCCGAAATATGGGTATAAAACTGACGTCCAGGCTCTTGCCCATATTTCGGGTTAACCTGCCCTGCGTAGCGGCCTGAGCTGCCTGTTCTGAAATTCTGTCCATCTGATGATGACGTTGTCCCGTCTCCCCAGAATGCCGCCAGTGGTCTTTTCCCCTGTGCATTTACCAGCTCAGCAAGAGCGGCTGAATAGGTTTCGTCGCGGATGTACCATGCCTGAATATCTTCGAGTGATGATTTGGTGCTACCAGGGCAGGCTTCTGCCATTTTGGTCAGACCAAGATTGATGCCATCCGCAAGAATGGTGGTGAGGAGCAGGCGGGTATCGGGACGGGTAATGTCATTTTTTATATGCGAAAAATGACGGGTAAACGTCGTCCAGCTGTTTACCTCGTCGAGAATTTCCGTGATTTTAGGTCGCGGTAGCATGCTGTAAACCAGCTCTGCCAGCGGTGAAACCTGTGCCGGAACGCAGTTATCCAGCGGAGAGACTTTTACGCCCTTGTCGGATATTTCCACATCGGGCAGTTCACCAAGGGCAGCCATAGCATTGATCTCTTCAAGTCTGGACTGAAGCAGAGTCATGCGGCTGGTAATGTACTCATGATAATCAGCAGATACGGGCAGTGGCAGCGCCGGTGTGAGGTTGTCAAAGTCTTTTTCGGGAATGAGGTAATCATCAAAATTTTTGTAGCGGCGTGAGCCTTTAACCCAGATGTCCCCGGAGCGCAGCGCTCCCTTAAGCTCGCTGAGCGCACAAAACTCATAGTACTGCCGGTCAATACCTGCTGGTGTAATCACCACTTTGCGCCAGCTTTCAGGGACAAACTCAAGCGGCGCTGTCGCCGGAACTTTACGTGACGGCTTCCGGTACATATCCTTGATCACAACCAGCGCATCAGCCAAAGGTTGCGCTGCCGGGGTGGCGACGAACTGTAAAGCGGACAACATGCGCGGGGCATATTTCCGTAATGTGCTGTATTTCTCAGTAATAATATGCAGCGGATCAAAATTATTTTTCCTGGCGAGATGGCGTGTTTCCTCCAGACTGGCGACAAATTCAGCCCATGGGAGTATGTTTTCTATGGCGAGCCATGGATCGCCACCGGAATCACGGGCATCGGACAGTGCCTGACCGACATCGATGTACTGCCTCAGTTTTGACTGGATGAGCTTGCCGGTCTGCTGAAGGCGCTCAGCCTGTGTTCTTTTGGCTTTGCTGAAAAGACTGTTCAGCATGCGCTCATGCAGCTCAATCACTTCGTCTGTCAGTGTAGCCCTGGCTTCTTCCAGCACGCACACCAGGATTGCATGACGTCGGGCTGCTGAAAATCGGGTTAAATCCCGGCTACTCATCTTTCGGCCTTCCCGCGCCAGTTTCAGCAACCGGTTCTGGTGAATGGTACGCTCTATACCTTCAGGTAATGCCAGCGATTCAATGCTGCTGAGCCGATCAAGATGTTGCAGCACGTTTTTACCATTGATTTTACCCGGCGGTTGCAGAAGCCATGTCAGCCTGGAAGGCTGATTATCTGAGGACTCAAGTAAACGATCCAGGGCATCCCTGTGCGCCGGAGTTAACGGGGCATTCAGGGTCTGAAATACGATTTTATCGCCGCCTGCCATGGCCTCCGCACAGGTACGCTCCACGACATCAATCGCGGGGATTATCACGTTGTACTGCCGAAGCCAGACCAGTAATTCTTCGGCCAGGAGAATACCTTTATCGGTGCGTGTCGCCATCGGCAGCAGGTGTGTCATACAGTCCTGCTGTATTTTGCCGGTGAACGCCTTTACGCCAAGATAGCGGTACAGTTCGGTTAAATGCTCACGGCGGGTTGTATCCCTGCCGGAAAGGTAAGCGGGCCAGAGATCTCCGGTAAGCTTTAGCCTGCTGGCGATATGCTTCAGCAGCGCATCAGAGGGGGGGATTTTTTTATCCGGTGCAAAGCCGACATTTTTCAGATAGCAAAGAAGGACGGCAAAACCAAAACGGCTGGCGGGTTTACGGTGAGCACTGATAAGCGCCAGATCATGCTCACTAAAATACGCCATTCGGGTCAGCGTTAACTCATCATCCGGTAATGCCAGTAATGATTCTCTTTCCGACAGCGAAAGAATCTGCCTCCTTGCCATATAGTTTCCCTCATAAATTATTTGATGCGGTATTTCTAACAAAAATGGTTATCGCATAAGGGTACACCCTGACGCCATAATCAAAACGTGACGGTACGCCATTAATGACATAACCTATATGCGATAGAATAAATGCAATAACTTAAATGCTATAGTGCGGTGAAAAAATGTTCATCAGAGCTTATTTGAGAGCGTCGACGGAAGATCAGTTTGCGGATCGGGCAAAAGACATGCTGGAGCAGTTCGTTCAGGAAAAAGGGTATAAAATAGCCAGCTACTACCGGGAGAACATCAGTGGTACAAAACTGGACCGCCCGGAACTGGGACGACTGCTAATGGACAGTCACCATAATGATATTTTACTGGTCGAGCAGATAGACCGTCTGACTCGCCTGAGCAACAGCGACTGGATGACGCTGAAAAAGCAAATTGAGCAACACGAGTTGCGGATTGTCAGTCTGGATGTCCCCACGTCATGGCAGGCTCTGTCAGATAAAGACCCTACACAGGCTGACCCGATAACCCGCGCTGTCATTACGGCTATCAACAATATGTTGATCGACCTGATGGCCGCAATGTCACATAAGGACTGGTTGAGTCGCCGCCAGCGACAGCAACAGGGAATTAAACGCGCTCATTCTCTGGGTAAATACCGGGGCAAGCAGGCCGATCACGAACGACATCAAAAGGTATTGTACTACCGACAGGTTAAGAAACTCAGTATACGGGAGACCGCAGAAGCTACCGGCTATAGTTCTTCTCAGGTTTGTCGGATACAGGCACTTAACAAAATATCCGGTACTGATTAAATCTGGCTGCTCAGATGCCTTCTGCGCCAGAGATGAAATGACAGCGAATAATTCTTCTTTCATCTTACCGGGACGACCAGAAGACCTGAAAATTTCCATTGCTATGCAACCAGCAGGCAGTTTAGATTAGCGCCGAAAGTTACTTTTATGGCAAAGGTGTCGTTAGCGGTGTTTGTGAAATCTGCGTTTATCTCCAGAGCTGTGCTGTTTGTTGTGGCCTTTGCCATGATGAGCGCTTTGCTGCTGGCAAAACCGCAGTCCTCTCAGATGTCATCGATGCAGACCACCGAAGCACATCAGCACGATAATGATGCTTCCCCTGATGAGCACAACACGCTCTTATTTCATTCCCACGGCAATGTGCATCACCTGAATGCCGATCATTCTCATGACATCAATAAGCTTTTTGCACTGACGGAATTCTATGTCTGGCAGGGCAAAAACAGAGCTGTGTATGGTCATGGAAGTCCCCGTCATTATTTCGTTTCCCTGTCTACTCCTGAGCGTCCCCCAAGGTCCGGGCTTGTCTGATTTCTGCTGTTAAAGCGTTATTATTCATAGCTTAAGGATTTTTTATGTTCACGAACCTTGCATTACGTGGCGGGGTGTATGACGGCCTGTTTTCCGCCAGAATGCGCTCTGCCTATCTGTTTTTTGTACTTTTATTGCTTTTCTACAGCCAGGGTGCATCTGCACACGGCGTAGCCGAAGGCGACAAAGGGTACATTCAGGAAATTACCGGGATAAACATCCTCCCGTTTATCTACCTTGGTGCAAAGCACATGGTGACCGGTTACGATCACCTGCTGTTTCTGTTCGTGGTGATTTTCTTTCTCTACAAAATGCGCGACATCGGTTTGTACGTCAGCCTGTTTGCCATTGGTCACTCCAGCACGCTGCTGATTGGCGTTTTCTTTGATATCAGCGTCAGCGCGTATCTCATTGATGCCATCATCGGTCTGTCGGTGGTCTATAAGGCGCTCGATAATCTTGGGGCGTTCCAGCGCTGGTTTGGTTTCCAGCCGGATACCAGACTGGCAACGCTCATCTTTGGTTTCTTCCACGGCTTTGGTCTGGCGACGAAAATAAAGGAATTCGAGATCTCCCCTGATGGCCTGTTCGTTAATCTGATCGCGTTCAATGTGGGGGTGGAGATAGGCCAGTTACTGGCTCTCAGCGCCATTCTGATCGTGATGAGTTACTGGCGTCAGACCGCGAGCTTTTTCCGTCATGCCTACACCGCTAACGTTGTGATGATGAGCGCCGGTTTCCTGCTGATGAGCTACCAGCTTTGTGGCTATATCCTTGCCTGAGAGAGAATGAATTATGTACAACACTGATTTACCTACCCGCGCTGAGCTTCCTTCTTCACTGAAGCTGATGCAGTCCACCCTGATGGCCGCCATCGTTGCCCTGACATTACTCATTACCGTGGTGATGCCGTCTGAATATGCTATAGACCCAACCGGCATAGGCCGGGTTCTCGGGTTAAAACAAATGGGAGAGATCAAAACGCAGCTGGCTGAAGAAGCGGAGTCGGACCAACAGGCCGTCGTCAATATTCAGGCCCCGGTTGCCCGCCCAGCGACGGTAAGCACGGTTCCTGATAATCCCCCGGTGATAGCGCAAAACAGTGCTCCGGAGCGGGATACCCCGTCCGTCATACCGTCACAGGAAACGAAGGCGGCGGGTGTTCAACGCAACCAGATGGTGATTACGCTTAAGCCAAACGAAGCCGCAGAGATTAAACTCGACATGCGTAAGGATGCGCAGGTGAGTTATCAATGGACAAGCTCCGGACCGGTTAACGTTGATGCCCATGGTGATCCGACCAATGCGCCGAAGGGGTTCTATCACGGTTACGGGAAAGATCGCCAGATCACCGCCAAAGAGGGGATTATCCAGGCGGCTTTCGACGGAAAGCATGGCTGGTTCTGGCGCAACCGTGGCACGAAGAGCGTCACGATCCGTCTGGATACCAACGGCCAGTACATGACGATTAAACGCGTTATTTAATCTGCCAACCCGGGCTTGCCCGGGTTTTTCGCCTCCGTTCAGCCCCTTTTATTTCTGCTCCTGCCCGGAAGAATGCTTGCCTTTGCTCATCCGCTTCTTTAACATTCCTTATCCCCCCGGGGGGGATGTGGCGAGGCGAATATTCCCATCGCCCGGAGAAGAGGAGGAAATCATGTCAGTTCACACTTCACACCCCGACATCATTAAAAGGCTGAAACGTGCCGCAGGGCATCTGAAGAGCACTATCCAGATGCTCGAAGACGAAAAACCGTGCCTGGATATCGCCCAGCAGTTGTCCGCTGTGGAAAAGGCGATAACGAATGCCAAGCGAACGCTTATTCATGATCACCTGGACCATTGTCTGGAACATGCCCTGGAAGACAGCCAGCATGCATCTGACACGTCGCTCAGCGAATTTAAAGAGATAACCAGGTACCTTTAGGTAAGAGAAAATGACCGATTTTTCTGCGTTGTTACAGCAGGGCGTGGCCAACGCATGGCTGTTTGTTCCCAGCGCCATTTTGCTCGGTGCGCTTCACGGTCTTGAGCCGGGACATTCCAAAACCATGATGGCCGCTTTTATTGTCGCTATCCGGGGAACCGTCAGACAGGCTGTCATGCTGGGCCTGGCTGCCACGCTTTCCCATACGGCCATCGTCTGGATGATTGCGCTGGGCGGGATGTATATCAGCCGGAAATTCACCGCTGAATCAGCCGAACCCTGGTTTCAGCTGATTTCCGCCGTCATTATTCTCGGCACTGCGGCATGGATGTTCTGGCGGACATGGAGCGGTGAACGTCTGTGGAAACTGGAGCAGGAAGAAGAACATGCGCACGGGCATCATGAGCATGACGAAACGCGGATTATTGATACCGGCCACGGTAAAGTCGAACTCTCTATTTTTGAAGAAGGCCAGCTGCCGCACTGGCGTTTTCGTACCCTGAGCGGTCAGAACTGGCAAACCCGGGATGTCTCACTGGTGACAAACCGGGGTAAAGGCACCTTTTCGCAGGTCTTCGATTTTGTCGAGAAAGACGGCTTCATGGAGTCCACACAGGCTATCCCGGAGCCGCACAGCTTTGAGGTTCGTCTGACGTTAGGTCATCGCGGTCATGTTCATGACTACGACGTGACATTTCATGAACACGAACACGAACATTCAGCGCTCGAAGGACTGGATGCCTCCTCAAAGGAATACCAGGATGCGCATGAAAAAGCCCATGCTAACGATATTAAAAAACGCTTCGCCAACCGGAATGTGACCACCGGTCAGATAATCCTGTTTGGGCTGACAGGCGGGCTGATCCCGTGTCCGGCTGCCATTACGGTCCTTCTGCTTTGTATTCAGGTGAAAGAGTTTTCACTCGGGGCCGCGCTGGTTTTATGCTTCAGTATTGGCCTGGCAATCACGCTGGTCACGGTGGGTGCCGCAGCGGCCTACAGTGTGCGACAGGCCACAAAGCGCTGGCGTGGATTTGATACCCTGGCGCGTCGGGCTCCCTATTTCTCCAGCGTGCTGATTGCCCTGGTGGGAATTTATATGGGCTATCACGGCTGGTCAGGGATTATGCAATAACCCTTGCGTATTCGTCCCGGCAGTCGCCGGGGCGTTGCACTAAGTTCTCCGAAGCAGATGTAAAACCAGTCAGACAATCTCGCACCCACTATTTCAATAGTTACAGCTATCCCGTCTATACCACTTTGGTTCCTGCCTGCCCTTCGGCAGTACAAATGTTCGCCTTAACGTACAATATTTCCCGTTTCCCAAACGGGCCCCTATATAACGGTGTACTGCTTACTCAATACGGCCTTGTATTTGAAAGATGCCGCATCTTGGCAAGATTCGTATTACAGCCTATAGTCTGTTAATGAGCATTACAGCCTATAGTCTGTTAATGAGCATTACAGCCTATATGCTGTAATTCCTTGCGTTGTGCTTGTTAACCCGTCGATACGGAAGGTCACTTATGAACACTCAATACGCTTTGAAGACCTTGAATCAGTTACGTCCTGTTTTAATCGGCTTTCGCAAAGCCAATGGACTGACGCAAAAAGATGTTTCTGAACGTTTGGGTATAACACAGCAAACTTATGCCCGACTAGAGGCCAACCCTGCAAGTGCGGGTTTTGAGCGTTTGTTTAGGGTGTTCAGCGTCCTTGGAGTGGAGATCGTACTTTCATCCAGGGAACCATTGTCAGATGCAAAGCCCGAATACGGAGCTATGCACAATTATTCTTCACTTCCAGCCAGGCGGGAGAAATGGTGACGCCTGGCGCTTCCCGGTCTAATTTTTCTTCAACAAGATTAACCCCTTAGCGGCCTGAAGTATCAGGTTGCGATAGAGCCTTTCATTTCTTCTGTTATGTTAAATACACCATTTTGAGCTATTTCGCTCGGCCTTAAATTATCTCTTCATTCTTCAGTGAAAATTTTATGTCGATCACATTATCGATGAATTTAGGAAATAATCCGTAAATGAAAATCTATCTTCTTTTAAATTCATCAGTGTCAGTAGCAAATATTACGCATAAAAGAATGGTTATTATTATCATTTAAATTATAAAGCTCATGAGTCAATTCCAAAAAATATAATAAGCATTGAAATCATTACCCGTGATTCTGGAGTTTTAACTTTGCCATGTAACCAACCACAAGTTAGTTTCCGGTGTTTTGAGGGGCAGTAAAGTTCTGAAAGCGCGACCAGATCATAATCCCGAAATGTCGTTAAGATATTCTGAATAACGGTTATCCCTGCTTGTTGGCAGGCATTTGAAAATATATTTTGTATTCAGGTTGCAGCAAAACGCTTTCTTACACACAGGACTTCATATGCGGCTCAGAAAATTAAAACTGAAAAACTTCAGAGGCTACAGAAACTCTACTGAAATCATTATTGATGAAAGCATGACGGGTATTGTCGGTCGTAATGACTTTGGGAAATCAACGATTCTGGAAGCGCTGGCTATTTTTTTTGAAACAGAAGGAATGAAGGCTGACAAGAATGACATGAACTGTTTCAGCCTAAGAGAAGGGGACGGCCGTTTTGAAATAGCCTGTGAATTTGATGACCTGCCCGATTTTATCATGATCGACGACAGGGTGCAGACCACGCTCGCCTCAGAACATCTGCTGAATGAGGACGGCAATTTTGAAATCGTCAAAACGTTTAAAGCAACGACCTCAGGAAAACCGGAGCAGACCTGCATCCGCTGCATCCACCCGGATGAGGAGCCCCTGAGAAATTTACTGGGCATGAAAATTTCTGAGCTCAAGGCGGTGGGAAAAGAAGTTGAAAAAAATGTGGCGGATAAACGCACTGCATCGTTATGGCGTCAGGCCATCAGGGAAGCCGCAGCCCCCTATACCTGTTCGGAAATTATGCTGGATGTCGATAAAGAGTTCGGAACCGACACAAAATCATTATGGGGTAAGATCCTCGATTTGCTGCCCACGTATGCGATTTTCAAAGCCGACAGGGAAAGCAGCGACGGGGATTCCGAAGCTAAAAACCCCTTACAGCAGGCCGTAAAAGACGCTCAGGCTGCGCTGCAGGACAAAATTACAGCGCTGGAAAATGAGATTCAGGACAGCGTCCTGGATGTCGCACAGAGAACGCTGGATAAATTACGTGAAATGGCCCCCGAACTCGCCAGTGAACTGACTCCACGATTTAAGGAGAAACCCAAGTGGACCTTCAGTTTCACCCTGGACGGGGAAAATGGCATCCCCATCAATAAGCGCGGCAGCGGGATAAGGAGGCTTATCCTGTTGAATTTTTTTCGGGCTGAGGCTGAAAAGAATGTCGCGGGGACGCCCAGAAATGTGATTTATGCCATAGAGGAGCCTGAAACGTCACAGCATCCGAACTATCAGATGATGCTGATGAAAGCGTTACTGGCACTGGCAGGCCAGCCGCACCGTCAGATTATCGTCACCACCCATGTCCCGGCGCTGGCCGGATTGATCCCTGTCGAAGGCGTACGTTATGTCACCCGAAATGAGGCGGGTGAACCCGTAGTAAAAATGCCGGATGACGCTGTGCTGAAGGAAGCCACTGAAAGCCTGGGGGTGCTGCCAGAGACCGGTATGGAAAGGGCGCAGGGGATAGTTCTGGTAGAGGGAAAGTCGGATGTCACTTTCCTGAGGCATGCGGCCAGTTCATTAAAACAGTCAGGTATGTTGCCAGCCTCTCTGGAGGACGTGAAAATAGTGCCAGTCCTCATAGGAGGGTGTGGCAGCGTCAAACACTGGGTGACATTGAATCTGGCCAACGATCTGGGGCTTCCCTGGTGCGTATTTCTGGACTCCGATATTGGGGGAGACCCTGCACAGGTTCTGTCCATTCAGAAACGTAAAAAAGAAGTGGAGGATGCCGGTAAGGTATTCTTCGCCACGCGCAAACGTGAAATAGAGAACTATCTCTGCCCGGATCTGATTGAAGAAATGACCGGTGTAGCCGTCACGTTTACGGACACCTGTGATGCTAAAAAAATAATTGGCCGGGCGGTGGGAATGAAACCCGATAATGTGCTTGATAAATTCTGGCCCCGGATGACAGCGGAAAGAATCATCTCAAGATCAACCTATCATGACGGAATGCAGGAAAGGATTGAGCTGGTTGAGATCCTGAGCGATATTGTTGCCATGACGAGATAATGTGTAAAAATTATCGCAGCTGCATATATTCCGGTCCACAGCAAAGGACCGGAGTATAGTATATAAAAAACCCGAAATTAATCGGGTTTTAATTATTTAACGTTTAACAGGCTCCCGTGCCCGGGAGTGAATTAAAATTACGCTTATTATGGCTTTTTTGCAATCTTTATTTTTGACTGCCAAGCCATTTATTCATCTGCTCGATTTCACCTTTCTGAGCTTTTATGATGTCCTGCGCCAGCTTTCTCATTTCGGGGTCTTGACCGTATTTAAGCTCGGTCTCAGCCATTGCTATTGCTCCTTCGTGGTGAGCGATCATACCTTTTGCAAAGGCCTTGTCAGGATCGGACTCATTAACGGCGGCCATCATTTTATCATGCATGTCTTTCATGCCCTTCATATATTCCTGCGACGATGCCGAAAAAGGCATGTCTGACATATTCATGTCCAGGTGTTCAGCGGAAATGGCGGGCAGGGAAAGCATGAATATAACAAAAAGGGAGTTTCTGAATTTCATATAATAATTCCTTTCAGACAGGTACCGGTTAAGTGTAGCTGAGTCAGACAAAAAAGCCCCCTGACGGGGGGCAAAAATGTAGCAACGTTGTTTCAGGAAAATCTATCAGGGAAAAGGTAACAGCACGGATACTACCGTCGCATTCAGCCTGCATTGATCATGCGGCGGTGCGCTTCGGCCATGGCCTGATGTGGGCCGGATTGCCCGTTATTCATGAATTCATGGGCAACCGCTGCTCTTTCATGCTCATTCATCGCCGCGTAAGACGTTGACGGGACGGTCGTGGATACCGTGTTATTTCCCATCATCTTCTGATGACTTTCCACCATTTTCTGGTGCGCATCCGCCGAGCCGTTCGTCATGGTTTCATGAGCAATAATGGCCTGTTCATGCTGGTCCATACCGGTCATACGAGGAGCAGTCCCCTGGATCCCGACAGGAGCCGCAGCAGACTGCATCTGGTGAGCAGGAGCCTGTGCATTGTTGACGCGATCATGGATATTCACGGTTTCAGTGGCCCAGGCCGATGAAATTAAACCAAAGCCCAGCAAAGATGCTAATACGATATTTTTCATGATAACTCTCCATTTCTGAATTAGTGATGTCCGGGGAAGTACAACCGGTGTTTTCAGTTCCATAACTGAAACAAGTTCGGCAGCGTTTATTTCTCCGGAAGAGGGCTGGATATTCATTTCCTGGCGTACTCTGACGCCGGGTATTGATGAAGCAATCCAGCCTTCCTGATAAGTTGCACTAATTATATCGAATGGCTTCTGTTTGCTGCATGACAGGCTAATGACATCTTTGTCATTTACATCTTTATTTTCAGCATTGGGTTTCCGGGATCATTTTCTCCAGTCTGGGCACGGATAAGATAAAACGCGTGGAGCGTACGTCTGATTCCACCTGCACTCTTCCGTGATGTGCTTCCACGATTGACTTCACAATCGCAAGGCCGATGCCGCTGCCTTCTCCTTTTCGTTGTCTGGATGGATCCACCCGATAAAAACGGTCAAACAGCCTTGATAAATGTTCTTCAGGGATCGGTTTCCCCGGATTTTCAATCACAAGGTCAAAAAAGCTCTCCTGCTCTCTTATTGAGACGGTGATTGCCTGTCCCTCCGGGGTATAACGCAGGGCATTGGATAACAGATTATTGATCGCCCTTCTGAACATTTGTGGATCTCCCTCAACCAGGCAGGGCATCCCGTTAAATTTGAGCGTGATATTGCGTTCTTCGGCCCAGGCTTCGAAAAACTCGAAGACTTTCATGACTTCCGCTCTGAGGTCAAACATGACCCTGTCAGGTATCAGCTGATTATTATCTGCCTGTGCCAGGAACAGCATATCGCTGACCATTTTGGTCATCCGGTTATACTCTTCAAGACTGGAATAGAGGACATCCTCAAGTTCCCTCTGTGTTCGATCCTGACTCAGTGCGATTTCAGTCTGCGTCACCAGATTGGTGATGGGCGTTCTGATCTCATGCGCGATATCGGCAGAGAAATTGGCCTGGCGGGTAAAGACATCCTCAATCTTTCCAATCATATGATTGAACGAGATAACCAGTTGCTCCAGCTCAATGGGAACGCGTGTCGGTTCCAGCCGCGCATCAAGATTCTCGGAGGTGATGTTTTTAATGGCATTGCTGACATTACGAAGGGGCAGGTGCCCCTGACGGACAGCGATGCGAATGATCAGAACAATCAGCAGGCTTATCACGACGGCGATCGCAATCAGATTTTTTTTCAGCGCATCGAGGTAATGGAGATGGAAATTAATGGAGAGGCCAGTCAGCATGACATAATTCTGCTGTTTGCCCTGAAATATCGCCTGGCCAGAGGAGGCGATAATCCGGTATGTTTCCATCTTCATTTCAGACCCGGTATCCATCGGTCTCGCAGGATCCTCCACCGTCCAGAGAAAGACATCCCGTGCGCGGCTGTGCTCGCTAAAATCTGCTGAATTCACTGCCGGGCGTAGTGCCGCCCCCTGAGCTGAGCTAAAGAGCACTTCCCCCCTGGGATTGAGGAGCAAAAGGGCAACGTTGCGGTAGCTGGCAATTGATTCCTTTATTTTGCTTATTTTTTTATCATCCGGATCCACCGGGGACTGCAGTATACGGTTCAGTGTGGTGCTGATTTGTTGAAGATCGCTGACATCCTGCTCGGCAAAATGATTTTCAACAGAATGCAGCATAAACCAGGTGAAGGCGATAAAAGCCAGTATCGTGGACAGGCTGATAAAAAAGGTCAGCCGCAGGGCGAGTGAGAAAGGGCGCCTGGAAGGTTTGCTATGCATCCGGGACCTCCAGCATGTAGCCCACGCCCCGGACTGTCTGGATCAGCTTTGTCCCGTAATCGTTGTCTATTTTCGCGCGAAGTCGCTTTACGGCGACATCAATCGCGTTAGTGTCGCTGTCAAAATTCATGTCCCAGACCTGAGAGGCAATCAGGGAGCGGGGAAGAACCTCTCCCTGATGGCGAATGAAGAATTCCAGCAGGCTGAACTCTTTACTGGTGAGCACAATGCGGTTTCCGGCGCGACTGACTTTTCTGGAGACGAGATCAACCGAGAGGTCAGCCACCTTAAACTGACTTTCCGTGATCAGCGTGTTTCCCCGCCTCAGTAGGGTCCTTACCCGGGCGAGCAGTTCGGCAAACGCAAAGGGTTTAACCAGATAATCGTCCGCACCCAGTTCCAGTCCTTTGACCCTGTGTTCGATCGTGCCGAGGGCCGTCAGTAGTAAGACCGGCATACCCTTTCCGGCAGTGCGCAGCATGCGGATGATATCCCAGCCGTTCACATCAGGCAGCATGATGTCCAGAATGACTAAATCATACTCGGCTGTCATGGCGAGATGATATCCGGTAAGACCATTATCAGCGTGATCCACTACGAACCCTGCCTCTGTAAGCCCTTTGCTGAGATATTCACCTGTTTTAATTTCGTCTTCGACGATCAATATTTTCATCTTGCTCCCCGGCTGGCTGCTAATGTCATTCTATTGCGCCCACGATCGTTATCAACGGATTACAGCAAAAATGACAACATTGTCATTATCCTGTCACCCGGCAAACAGAGAGCGTTAGGTAAAGTACCCCTATCAATACTCTGGACTTCATTTGAACCATTTACCAGGTCTGCCTGGACGAGAAGCGTTATGTTCAAATTAAAATTACTCAGCATCAGCACGATATTCATCCTGGCTGGTTGTGTCTCTCTGGCACCTGAATATCAGCGCCCGGCAGCACCGGTACCCCAGCAGTTTTCACTGTCCCGAAACAGCCTGACGCCAGCAGTGAATGGTTATCAGGATACGGGCTGGCGTAACTTTTTTGTCGATCCCCAGGTTACCCGGCTGATCGGGGAAGCCCTTGCTAATAACCGTAATTTGAGAATGGCTGCCCTGAAGGTTGAAGAGGCCCGGGCCCAGTTCAACGTCACGGATGCAGATCGTTATCCCCAGCTGAATGCCTCATCCGGGATCACCTACAGCGGTGGTCTGAAAGGCGACAAGCCGACCACACAGAAGTACGACGCGGGTCTGGAACTCCGCTATGAGCTCGATTTTTTCGGCAAGCTCAAGAACATGAGTGACGCTGATCGCCAGAACTACTTTGCCAGCGAAGAAGCCCGTCGGGCTGTACATATCCTGCTGGTCTCCAGCGTTTCACAAAGCTATTTCAGCCAGCAACTGGCGTATGAACAACTCCGTATCGCGCGGGAAACGCTGAAAAATTACGAACAGTCCTATGCTTTCGTTGAGCAACAGC
>ENA-UOZS01000281-UOZS01000281.1-food-metagenome-genome-assembly--contig:-NODE-281-length-21819-cov-39.646205_pt1 | contig 21819 bp, 31 predicted proteins | sample MGYA00249875_ERZ772737 | MGnify/ENA primary metagenome ERZ772737 (study PRJEB29005, sample SAMN08379463) | food metagenome | isolation source: cheese - non spiked | study: EMG produced TPA metagenomics... | reverse complement strand
TAAATGTCGCAAAATCAAGAAATTAGTAAGAAAGAACAATACAACCTGAACAAGTCAGAGTAAAAACCACAACTATCTGACGAACAATCATTTTTTATGTTTTTCAAGATATTAGGCAGGATTAACAACTACAATAAAGCACAATAATCTACATTTTTATTGCCCCATTTTTGCCCCTTTTGCGGCCTTTTGTCCCATTTTTGCCACAGAAACAACTCTAAAACTGTCCTACAATTTGTAGCCTCTAAATTTTATAAGTTCCGACTGACATACCTTCAAATTTACGCTATTGAACGCACATCAGTCAGCCGCGGTACATTCCTGCATACAATGTTCCGCGGCTTTTATCATCTCTGCCTGTAATTACTGATTAACGTAAAATCCTCTTCTCCGATATTTACTGCTCTGGCTTTTGTGGCCATTCCGGGTTCGCTGAATCCACCCGGCTGAGCAGGACGCTGTAACGCTCCCATGCCGACAGCCGGGTTCGCTCTTCTTCCGTGGCCATATTCAGCCTTACCGACCGCTCCAGAAGCCGGATGATGGCATCTGCTTCACTGAGCAGCGTGGCCTTGCGTTGCTCTGTCTGTCTGTTGACTTCCTCTGACGAATACTCGCGTTTCCTCACCTGACCGTCCAGATACATCCACTGCCCCGAATCGTCTGCACGGCGGTTCGCCGTTATATCTGCCACCTCAACAACACTTAATCCCGCCGGATTAAGCGTTGAGGCATCCCGGGTGATGGCAACGATAATATTGTTTTCATCGTAAGCCATCTTTATTGTGTCTTTCTGAAAGTTACTCACTTCTTCATACCAGTTTCTTCCGTCCTCTGAAAACAACCAGATAACATCAAAATTTTTTGTCAGTTGATACTGAGCAACGGTTTTGGGATTAGCCGCTTATCTGCACATAATGCCCCGCCAGCAGAAAGCAAACGCAACAATTCACGCCGGGCGGCAGCTTTATTCTCCTGCAGGATCTCAACACCGAATTTTCCGAGCTTTGCCCCTGCATATAATTGCCGTACATCCCCATCAAGCAGAGTGGTATCGGCCATATAAAGCTGCCCTGTTCCCTCACCGCAGCACTTCGGGCAGTCCGAATTGGGTATGGCGTTATCAACAAACCCGAGGCCACCATACTCAGGTTCAGGTTTGCCATCTCTGGAGGCCTGTGCCGCTGCCTTGTCGAATTCTGCTATATCGCGCCACTGGTAGAGGTGATTCTCGCCCCAGCAATAACGGCAGTTAACACGGCGAAATTGCGCCAACTGATTGGGGTCGGCCTGAACAATGGCCATCAACTGACTCACCAGTAAATCCAGGTCTGCGGTATAGCGTTTCTGGTACTGATTGCGGAACCATGAGATAGCCCGATAAACCTTAACATTTCTTAACAGGCGGGAAGCTGCGGCACTTGCTACGTTTCCCGTTCCCTCGTAACCCGCCAGGCGGTATGCATCGATAAGGTTTTTACCCTGGGCAACCAGCATGGCGAATTTTGCCTGCTGGTCAGAAATGCCGAATTCATCGGGACAGAATGAAATCTCCTCCGCGCCACTCTTAATCAGGAAGGCATCGGATACCGTCTTTTTTTTCTGAGATTTTCTGTTCCGCTTTTGCGCAGTCTGCGCAGATTTTTTCTGCGCACTTTTTTGCGCAGTTTTGCGCACTTCTGTCTGCGCATTTTTCGGAGGTTTTTTGATGTAACGACGGGCTGTTGCGTAATTCAGTCCCCTTGCTTCACACCATGCAACCGGAGATATACCGGAACGGGTGTATTCAGCAATATATTCCTGCTGCAACGCCCCCCAGTCCGGTCTGTTCATCAGTTAGTCCTGATTTTTATCCACCCTTAGTAACTCACGCAGAGCAAAGGCATCCCCTTTTCTGGCAAGCTTAAACAATGCGGCTCGTAGCTCGGCTTCACCTTTCGCTCTTCCCTTACGGATGGATGCGTAAAAATTTGTCATTGCTTCCCGATTTTCTTTCAGTCGGTTCAGATCAACATCCAGAACATCAGCGATTTGTTGTGCGGTCATCCGGCACGCAGCCAGAGACTCGACTTTCGAATACGGAATCATTTGTCACCCCCATTGGTATGCAGGGTGTCTTCTTCCTGTATTTTTCGTTAAGGATTTTTACTGCAGCGTTGTTCCAGGTGACCTGATGGTGAATGCGTTTATGGCTGGCCCCCATCAGTGAGATTTTTACGCACGAGGGCGCATACATGACGGAGTAAAAACTTTTAACGTAGGTTCCGGAATCCAGATACAGCTCGGTCATTCCGCCGCTGTTTTTCTGCGTCTGTTTCTGCCCTAACTGGACAGCACCGATCGTCATAAACAATTCACCACAGCGACCGAGATTCGTGTACGTATTCACATCCTCGTTAATGCGCCCCATGAATGAGAACGGTCGATCAACCGAACAGATAAAGCTGTTCATTGCCTTGCGTTTCACCCACGAAGCATGGCCGCCATTGTCACCAAGAAAATCCCCGCCCTGCGACATAGCGATGGAAAGCGCAGGAATTGATTCGTAATACGCCAGCATTTCAGAAAGGATTGCGTCCAGTTTCCTTATCGGAAAATAGGCCTGGTCATAGTTGTGATCCACCCGAAACTGGAACTCATGATAATCATCATCGAACTGAATGAAGTATTTACACCTGACCTGTTTTGCCAGGTCGAAGCAGGCATTACGTGCGTAAAAAATTGAGCGACGGTCACCGAAATTATCGGCTTCGTCAAAACGACTGGCGATATCGGCTTTAGAAAACACCAACACCTGTTTACCAAATTCAGCTATGTACTGATGCCGGGTTTTATCTTCATCATCAACGACGATAAAAATTTTACCGGTATAGCCAGCTCGACGTAATGTCCGGTAAGTCAGAACTTTGTCCGGTCGCCCGTGAGTCAGAATAAAGGCGCAAAAATCATCACGCATATTCCTCCTCCCCGCCGTGCATGATCTCCACCATGCGTTGCGTCATCCGGACAAATCCATTTTCAATGGCCTGCTGATAATCAATGATCACCAGCGCCGACTCCTCAAAAAGGTGCTGAATTTCAGCGGGGGCGTGAGCGTAATAGTCCGCAATTCTGCTGAAATCAAACACCGTGTGACGCTCTGCTGCACACAGGAGGAATTTTTCGATATCAGGATCAAGGGACGCCGCACGTATCCGGCTGACCAGCTCCTGAGTTTTCGTATCGTCGTACAGTTCGCCGATATCCGGTTTATCGCCTGACGGCTCATAAACAGGCGTATCAATTTTCGTCGTGTACGGCTCCTCCTCAGTTCCGGTGCCCGGCAAAACTTCCATCAACAGTTCGTCAATTTCTGTTGGGCTGAATCCTGTCAGGGAGATATCAAAATCAGCATTGATTAACTCTGAAACTTCCATCCGTAACAGCTCTTCATCCCAGCCAGCGTTAAGCGGCAGACGATTATCTGCCAGGCGATACGCCTTTTTCTGATCCTCCTTCAGGCCAGACAAAACAATGACCGGAACGGAATCCATTTTGAGCACTTCAGCCGCCATAACGCGACCGTGACCAGCAATAATTTCGCCCTTTTCGTCAATCAGCACTGGATTAGTCCAGCCAAATTGCTTAATGCTTTCTACCAGTTGAGCCACCTGCTCAGGGCTGTGGGTCCTGGCGTTGTGCGCATATGGAGACAGTTTTTGTAACGGGAGATAGACGATCTTCAATTTCTCGCTCATACAGCCTCGCATTATGAATAAAAAAGCTCACCAGCAGCCAGTGCGCTGGGTGCGCAGCGGGGGCTGATGATGAGCCAGGCATTATCGCAGCCCCTCGCTGAAGGGCTGCTTTAATGCCTGTTACTCACGAATCAATCGAATCTTGTTACCATTTATTTCGATGCGTGAATATTTAGCATTGCCATTAACATATGCAACAATCACTTTCTCACCTATAGGTTTCCACATAATTACCTCCAAAATCCCAACCTTCTGAAAAACTGGTTTAGAATTGACAATAAAAAACCCGCCGAAGCGGGTTTAACTAGACTTAATTATTTAATCAAGCTGGATAATATCGTTCAGCACCGGATTCATAATAGGCCCTTCAATGTTCTGTCCTTTAATACTAACAGGAATCGGCATTTCAATATGAATTGGCACATCCATACGTCCATTTACAGGATGAACAAATGATAAGCGCATAGCGCCGTTTTCTATCCCAACAAAATTACCAATTTGCATGCCATAAAGGCTAAACATCTTCCCTGCCGCAGGTCCAGTTCCACCATTCTCTAAATAATAAGCAATGCTTTTCATATTTTCTCCAATTGTTGCGTACGCATGGAGAATTTATCACCGAGAACAAGCTAACTAATTGATAATGATCATTTATTTTGACGCAGCATCGAACACCATCAATAAGATGACAGACCTGCGAAGCCGTATCGAAAAGCTGTCGAATCTTATCCAGGCTAACGCATCACACTGATAAAAAAGGCACCAGTATCGCTACCAGTGCCCATTTCCCGGCATTCTGTGTGTCCAGTGCTTTCGCGTCATGTCACCACCAACGCACAGTCCAAATCATAATAGCAACCGCCACAAGGCGAATCGCAAAGGCTGCAGCCCTTGTTAGATAAAGGCTCGCGGGAGTTTCCACTTCTATACCTTTCATAATGGACAACCTCAAAAAGAATCTTTTATACTTTCCCTCGAGGATTTTCTCCGTACTTACTTATCACAATTTCCTCTCTGACGTACCCCCCGGACTGTTCCAGCAGTCGGGGGTTTACTTTTTATTCACTGGTATGAGTACGACATCGGGCTATTTCATCCCGGGCTTTACTGTCGCCGCGACAGATGCAACGCACCGTATCGCCGTTCAGCGTGATGATATAAGCCTCATCCGTTTTTTCTACCTGCAGACATGGAATATTCCCGTCCCAGCAATGCTCCACCTGAGCAGCAAGGTCAGTATTGCGCGGTTAATATCCCAGACGGTACATATTCCCCAAAACATAAATCTCCTCGACCTGACGCCCGTCTGCCGTTAATCGGCGAACAATGACAACATTTGTCCCGTTTCGTCAGCAAGCACCGTATTCGACCAGCCGAATTCGCTTTTAGAAAAAACTCCGCATTAATAATCAAGCCAGGACACTAAATGCAGCCAGATATTAAAATACACAACACATTCATACAATTTAACACCTTCTAATACTCAACAAACCCCAATAAATCTACAATTAGCTATTCCGCTGCTAATTCAATTGCCCATACGTGATTAGGAGTATATGCTTCGCTCGCACAGATATTTACCCTAACATTAGAAAGCACCGCAGCCATTGCTATTTTCCTCATCTCATTGCTCAGATAATTCTCGGGATAGTACTGCCCCCCAGGAATGAATCTGGTTTTTCCTGTAGAATCGGTTATATAAATACCTTTGCTGTCCTTGTTGGTATCAGATGCTAGTTTTACCAACCGAACACTTTGTACAATTTTGGCCGTAGTAGAACCACAATTATCCTTAAAATTCTTACTTACATCAGCATATGTTGGTAGAGATGTAATATTTAAGACAACAAACAATAATGCAATTGACTTTTTAAAGTTCATCTTTATTTTCATTATATTGTAAATCATCCTCGATACTTTGTAAGATCATCAGAGAAGAGCGAATCCGCATAAATCTTTTAAAAGCAAACAAATCATTTTTAGATATTCTATTCGTATAAGAATCGCAGGCATCTAAAATTCGAACCATGTAATCATGTTCGCATGCAGCAGGAGCAAATGCACTCCACGGCAGCTCTCGCCATGCGGCAAAACCGTCTGGAAATCCTGCGAGATGATAGCCATCATGATTAGGAGCAACCGATAAGCCTTGAAATAAATCTCTTCTATAATGCCTGTTTCGCTGCATTCCCCCTTCTATCACGCCAAAAGATACTCTATACCAGCCTATAATTTGTGATAAGGGAATCCCACCTAATGCAGCAAATTCGTTTTCACTGGGATATGGACTATACCGTCCTAACACACCATTCACATCAAATAAATTTGGTGCTGGTGCGACTACATATATGTAATATTCATTATAACTGCCAAGCAGATTCTGCCCTATTAAATGAGCCTGTCTCAGCGTAGTAGTAGTAGATACATACCCATCATTATATCTGGTGTTCCCCGTTACAGTTCCGCGAGCATGATCATACAGATTGATGTTAATTGGTGTTCCGCGCTCATAAGCCTCTTGCTGACCTCGAGGCAAAAGTCCTCCAGCTTGTCTTATTTCACTAGGTGTTCTGGTGTCTGCTCTAAAAAAATCATTTGCTGAGACAGAAAATGATATAAAAACAAAAAACAACAATAAATGTTTAATCATTTTAATTTTTCACAAGCTCACATCCATTTTAAAATATATTATTAAAATTTATAATGCGCTTAACCTTGTCTTATATCCAGCTAAACAATGACGCGTTGTTTCAGCCAGCCGTAGACAAACGACTCGTTAGCTTCTCGTTTCTCTGCCAACGCAAGGTAACGCTCCCCCTGCGTACAGTTCAGGGCTTTCACCAGTGCCAGTTCACCATCCCTGCCACGTTTCGACAGATAGGCGCGTAACGCATTAAGGGTGCGGGACCCGATACGACCATCGACATCCATATCCGGATATAGCGTCCCCTTTTGATTAAACACATTCAGCCAGCGCTGAAGCATTTTTGATGCTACCGACGGCCCCATGTTTACGCCGGTATCACACAGTTCTGCAGCAATATCCGTAGACAGGTTTGCCACCTGGTCAAAACGAGGTCCATACCAGTAGTCCGCCTCAAGGATTTCAAGCGCCTTCCCGCGCGTCAGGTCATACATTTGGCCCTGATACCCGTGCGCCCGGGCAACTTTCTCAGTAATTCCCCACTTTGTCGGCCCACCTTTATCATCAGGATGGTTAACGTAACCACACTCTCTTCCCAGAACTTCGTCAAAAATTTCATCTTTAGACTTCATATCAGCGCCTTCGTAATGACAGGAGTTTCGAAACATTTCCGCGTGCGCATATCACCAGCGCACAGAATAGCAGATTGACCGCCACCACCAGCCAGTTAGCTGGTAACGGATGACCATACAGATGACGGAGTGGTGCAAAGGCATAAAACAGCATCAGCAGCCAGGCCAACCATGAGATGAGCGGTTTATATGTCGCGCCTTTCCGGCGATAGAAAAAAAGTGTCAGCACGATAATTGTGCATGACGCCCCATTGAGCAATTGAGGAAGATTACCTAGCATTTCCACCTCCTCCGCCCCTCAGGCGGGATAACAGACCGGATACCAGTGATGCAATATCCTGTTGGTGAATAAACGACAGAATCTTTACCGATACCACGGAGACCAGCACCGCACACAGCGCATCCGCCGAAGTACTGTCATAACCTGTTTTTGCTGCGATCCAGGCCGACAAAACTCGAGCGCCAAGTACTCCTACGATAAACGACACCAAAAAATGCGCAGCCACACGCCAGGCTGAAAGTGTCTGTGGCATAGTGGCTACAAACAATGCCCCAGCAAAAGCCCCAAACACAATCCCGAAATCCGTTCCCGTGAACAAGCCGAATGCAGTTGCACTGCCTAGCGCCACACTTATTCCGGAACTGGATAAGGGGTCAGACATATTTGTTCTCCTTTCAAAAAGCACCTCTTCGGTCTAAATTTTTCATCACATAAATCATTTCTATATCTTATCTGTAAGAGATTAATCTCTCCCCCGCCATTAACAATCAAAAAATTAACTGATGTCTCATCCAATGAATGAGAAAAGATTATTAAGTAGACTATTTACGTGTATTTTTGAAAGACCAAGAATATAACAGAAGAACTACGATAAGACATCAGAATAATGAGAGACAATTCATACAACTGTACATCAATCCTGAACAACCCCAGTAGTCTCTTATGACCAAATTAGAGAACTGCCCTCTATATTACCAGCCATCTCAAAAAATTGAAGCAACCCTACTCATAATAAAGCACCTTCTACAATAGTTTTACCAACTCCATATACAGTTACATTTCAAATATCTTTTAAATAAAATACCCTTGTCAAAAACGAACGTGACAAGTCACACATCACCAATTATGAACTGGTGATGTGTGAACCGTTACCCTTACACCCCTGGTGTTAAAAGTGCTTGAATAACCGGTCTTGCATCGTAAAAACTCATATAATCGGTGTAATCGCCAACACTTCTGCTTTCACGACTATGATCTCGAGAACCACGTAGTGAGAAGCATGCAGTTAATAAAGAACCGAACGCATTAATCCTTTCCCGTACACTTACCTGAGGGACAGGAATATTAGGGATTACTCCCGGATTAGAATCCGTGTGGATATTTAAAAATCTGGCGTTAGTTGTTCCTTGACCATCACTTACAATCCCAGTAGTTCTGTCATAAGTCAACTGTACAGCTTCTGCTATATTTTCTGTTGGGATTTGCCCATCCGCAACAATCTCACTTTGTTCTCTCATCATAATTTCTTCAAACCGCGTAAACTCAACACCCCGTTCTCTCAATTGTTGTACTGATGGAGCAAGTGAATAAAAAGCGTTATTGGCTCTTATTCTATATCGGTACAACTGACCATGAAATAATGAACTAGAAAAATATTGCCTGGCAATATTATAGGTTTCATTAATGTCAGATGTTGTAGCAATAAAGGCACTATCCCTAGACCCAGCTGCGCATGAATCCCCACGAATGTGTTGCTGTAAATTCCTGTTATCACCATGTGATCTAAAGCCATCTCTGAATACTACATCAGGAGGTCGTGAATCAACGCGATAAACAAACTGAACAGCGGATGAATCAAAAGAAAATAAAATCAATAATAGGCCGACTATAATATTCATTTGTTCACCATACTATTTTAACTACCTGAAGGCTTCCTTACTGGGCCGAAGCAATAATCATCCCGAGAGCATGTAGAAAATCCAGCTATCGCATTTTGTGTTATTTGTGCAAAACCAGCATGAGACCATGTGCGAGAGTCATAATACAATCTAATTTTTTGCCCTGTAGAATAATAATACATTGCTTGATTATAAAATGTATCGTAAGCACCGGACCAAACAGAATACCCACGCACCAGACACGCTTTAAAATCAAGGTCTCTTTTAGTGACCTCAACACAAAAATAAGGTTTTAGGTCAACAACGCCGGTATGAATATCTTTAATTATCACATCAGAGTACATGCCATTTTTATTTCCACCGGTCCAGTCAGTGTTTCCCGAACCTGCAGCATCAGAACTAACATCAGAACTAACATCAGAACTAACATCAGAACTAACGTCTGCATTGGCATTAGCATTTATAGAAAGCAACGACACAAATAACACTGCAATTAACGACTTCAACTTCATTTTACATACCTCAAAATTAAAACACATCCAAGCTATTAAAAATCACTACAGAAATTACACTCTCATACTGCTAACCTACACCAATATCAATACCCCCTGCTTATATAAGTTCCAGAACTGAAAATCGACACAACCGAAACTCACACTATATATAAATTATTTTTCGCTCAAGAAATGATCATCCTGGATGGTATAGTTCAATCCGCCCCATAAAAAGAACCAAAAACATAAGAGCAAGTAAAATTATACATCCAGTTTATAAGTCAATAATTTTAAGTGGTATATATGTATTGATAAAATTAAAGGATAGCCCTTATTTTTATTTGAAGAGGTTGAATACAAAAAAACCCACACGTGGTGGGTTTTTTTCTCGCAACCTTTATAGCAATGAGGTCGCTTATAAGAACGGCATCTTAATCCAAAGATACCGTTTCTTGCGTAAAAAATCAAGCTTAATTTTGTGCAAAGGCATTACGCATAGGTGCATATAAAGCAAATTCAGCAATAGCCAACCAATTAGAGATACGCTTTTCACAAGTACTCATACACCATTCAGGATATATTTCGTTTAAACGCGTAGCCATTTTGCGCTTACTCATACCGTGCCCCTCATATCTCTGCCGTAAGATATAAATTAATCCGGGATGTTTACCAAGCACCTCACCAATAACCTTATCGATCAACAAAGCCTCTGTATCAGAACAGTGCACCAGCCAGCTCTTTTGCCTTCCATTAATAATTTCCCGCAGAAATGCTTCAAGTTGAGCTTTTTCAATACCCGATTTTTTCATACTGCGCAGTGCTTCATTGATAGCTGATTTCGTCATTGTGTGCGATACAAGCAACCTGTTAAACATACTCCCAATTTTCCCCCCACCAATATACGACCAGCGTCCCCACATGCGTAACTTTCCCTGAATCCACACACTTTCCAGTGTTGCGAGACGGAGATGTTCCCCGCTTTTTCCGATATTTGTTGGGTAAATCATAAATATCCCTCATTTCTCCAGATTTCTTGCGTGCGAAAAACACCTTCTGCATGCATCAGGTGCAATTCTTCTTTGGTGTAATCGCTGGTTTTTACCCGCCCATCGATTAGATCGTGACATGAGTTACAGGCAATCGCTGCCTGCATATCGTGTGGTTTTATCGCCATTCCACACGTCCCCGCCAGCCTGTAGTGCGCCAGCACAGATGTTTCAGGATTGTGATTGCAGTAACCGGGGATTCTGACTGTACACATATGGCCTTTAGCCGCTTTACGCAAATCCACCATTACGCAAACTCCAGCAGCTGCGCAGCAACATTTTCGACTTGTTCCGGAGAGGAAAATTTACGGAACAGGATCCAGTTCCAAAGCACATTCAGTACGGATTTATAAACCTGCTGAAACTCGGTATCGTCCATGTTCGCAAACGCGATAGATCTTGCCCTGCGTCCACGGCTACCGTCCGGATAAAAATGCTCGGTATAAAATCCGGCCTGGATGGTTACCCATTCGCGGAAAGCATCAAATGACTTGAGCAATGCAGTATCCTGGGTTCTGCGTAACGCAACGGCATTAAGATATTGCTCTGCGGCATCGCTCAGGGCAGGTGCATGTTCCCTACCTACCGAGTCACACAGGTAATCCACGAAGCCGGATACCAGTTTTCGTTCACTAGAAGTAATAACCCCACCGACCGGAGTCCAGTAATCGAATCCGAGTTGCAGGAGTTTGAAAAAACGCTTGTGAAATGCGTAGTTACGAACGCGCTTAAAATCAGCGTGTATCCACTCGCCTATTTTTATTTGATGCAGGAAATCGCAACTCTCCGGTGTTGCCGGGAGAAGTAATCCGGAAGCGGTTTGTTTGATCAGTTGTAAATGTGCCATCGGCTTTCTCCGGTGGCACGGTGTTACTCCGCTGGGTGTTCAGCCCAGCGCTGGATTCTAGACGAATTCAGTCGTCATCAAAAGCACAAAAGCCAGCTTTTAATCCAATTTCTTTTAATGTCCGCAATGAGGTGACAAACTCATCTTCACGCAAGATAAATCCATCAGTCACATCTCCATTCACGATATATATTAACATAGCTCCACTACGCAGTTGCAAAGCCTGCAAGCAATGAATGCAGTAACAACTAATAATTTCCCCATTTTCAACGCGCACTGCATAGAGGCCATCTTTATTAATAATTTTGCGCAACTTCTTGAAGTCCATAAATAGAATTTTCCAGATTAATAGCGTTCCCCTGAAGGGTCCATCCCTCTTCTCCCTGCGCGCTAACTAAGCAAACACGATTCTATTTACAACAATCAGTCCCTCAAGACTTACTGCTAAAAGAGTACACAAAAAGCTAATTTCTCCACCACAACAAAAAACCCGCCGAAGCGGGTAAGTACGGGTGCGTTGAGGATGCCTGACACATCAGAGGTGGCGGGGGATTTCTCCCCCGCCGGGTCTCTTACTCCTCAGGTTCGTAAGCTGTGAAGACAGCGACCTCCGTCTGGCCGGTTCGGATTCGTACCTCGCAGAGGTCTTTCCTCGTTACCAGTGCCGTCACTATGACGGTTAAACAGATGACGATCAGGGCGATTAACATCGCCTTTTGCTGCTTCATAGCCTGCTTCTCCTTGACCTTTTGGTCGGTAAGAGGCTAATCTACGTATGCAAAGCATAGATGTGGCCTCAGATTAATGTTAAGCGTCTTGCCGGACGCGTAATGTTAACTGGGGCTTTTCTCTATCTGCCTTTGGTGTTCATGCCCGAGGCAGACAGCCTCAAGCACCCGCAGCTATTCTACTTAACTCCCGTTACCTCGCCAATATGAAATCAATCAGAAAGGTGATCCATAAGAGCAATAGCAAGACCATAGATTGCCATTACAGCCGCTATAGTTTCTCTGATTTATTCTGTGGAAATGGGACACAACACCCCGTCACCACCACCACTTCCTTAAATGCGCTAAGTCAGACACAAGCCAACATTTTAGTCCGCTTTGAGCGAAGAGCAGACATTGCGAAGAACAAAGTGGTAATATGATTCGGATGGTCACGTAATATTGACGCAATGAAGTTAAGTAATTTCAAGCTGGATAATTTTACATCTGTTCTGATAAAAGAATTCAATAATTAAGTATTTAAACACAATCTTCATTTCAGTCTATTAAATCTGAGGAGCTGTAAATTAAACACTTACTTTTCGATGAATACCCAATACAGTTCAAAGAGAAACTTACTCGAAAATATCTCAGCCTTGAATTTTAAATTGAATGGTCGCACCGATTTTTCGAGAAAAAGATTTGATAGTATACTGTTTACATGATATCAACAATAATCTATTGATTATTACACAAAAAGCTCCTTAAGCATGGAGCTTTTATGTGATGCAATGAATTAATTCGAATTTAAAGAAGTTAAAATACGTCTATAATAATTAATTGTTGCTCCAGAAAGATAATCACCAGGAGCTTCAGAAAAACTTGATAATGCTATGGTTTTAAATAAATTGTTGTTTTTTGTCTCACTATTTCCTATTTTATATTGTTTATAGAACATATGCGTAACTTCGAGTACGTATGACTCAAAAGCATGACCTTGTATTAAATAACCAGGGTGAGAATAAAATGGCTCATGCAGAAATAATAAGGCACATCTGCTTTCTTGTGTATTACCAATGTTGAATCCTTTCCATTTGGATTTTAATCTTTGTATACACTCATCTTTAATTATTAATTCCCCATCTCTTTCATGAAAAAGGATACCACATAATCCATCAAGATTAAACATTGCCATGTTATTAATTCTGGATATAAGGTTCAGCTTATGTATATATGCAACCTTTCTCTCAAGTTTCTTCCACTTATTTATAAATATGTCTACATCATCATTATTTGGGCAAAATGTTCTTAGTATTTTCTTTAATAGTGCCGTTGTCCATAAATCGTTCTCAAAACTATATCCATGTGTAAAGTGAACAAAGTTATATAGCTGATCATTAATACCCAATGCTTCATTATGATCACGATCCATAAATACAATGTGATTATTTTCCGTATGCTGGGTTCCATTAATCCTAGCAGCAATCTGCTTTAAATTCTCTTTTCCACCTTCTATTCTAATTTCATAACGACCATCTAAGTAATTTTTTAACAATGCATTGTAGAAGATATAATCAGGAAGCTTTTTAATATCTGGGCTATTACCTTTACCTTCAACATGAACAATATAAGATACATCTCTCAACAGAGATTCAGCAATCAAACCTGCCGGCGTTCTTGATATGAAGTTAGCATCCATTGTTATTTATACCCTTATAGCCGACTCTCTTCTTCTCCCTATAATATCAGGAGAATGAGTAGCTAAAATAAATTGAGCTTTAGGATTTATCTTTACCAAAGCGTCAACAATTTTATCCTGCCACGTCACATGTAGCGAAACCTCAGGTTCATCTGCGATATATATAATATCTTTATTATCATTCAAATAGATTTCTCCGAGTAATATAATCATTTGCTTTTCACCAGAGGATAACTTGTCAAGTCCTATTGTGCCACCTTCAGTTCTCATCACAAGTTCGTTTTTCTTCGATAATAGAAGAGTTTTTCCATTTTGGAAGAACATTCTAAAAACTTCAAAAAAATCATCTCTACTTCTGAATATTTCAATTTTCTTCTTTTTGAGAATCTCATAGTCTGCAATTAAAGACCTTGTCCTCCAAGCATTATACATAACACCAAAATCAGTTAAAGACATTGGCCCACTGCCATCACGTTCTGAAACATCTTTAAGACGTTTCAAATAATAATCCAGTCGACTACTATCATAATTACTTTTATTTTCATTCATAAACGAAAGCATTTCATGCAAGGAAGAAGCTTCTTTTTCAATATCAATTTTACTGTTAAATTCGAATATCGAATTTTCGCTCGGAACATCTAATAATTTATTAAATATGCTTTTTTGAAAATTACTTGCTATTCTATTATATGCCTGAGACTGCCTAGAGAACTTACTTATTAAAGCGGATTTAATTGCGTTTAGCTTTTCATCAACCGGATCACTGCCTTCATTATTAAAATAATCATGTTCGTCATTATCACCTCTTCCCTTTCTTGAAAGTGGAATCAGGCTAAGTTGTGATATTTTAGATACCATAACTTTTAGTTCCATTACCCTTCCTTCAAGCAAAAAATCATATTCGTCATTACTTAATTCATATTCAGATATAACGCCTTGCTCTGTATATATGGAATAAGTCATATTTCCATCACCATTTTTCGCGACCATTATTACATGATTTCCATATAGACTAACAATAGCTCTTGAAAATGACAGCAAATACATTTGCTTGACATCCACTGAAAGCAAGGCACAGATGATGTTAATAACAGTAGTTTTACCTGCACCATTTGACCCAATCAGGAAATTCATGTCTTTGTTAAAAGACAGTGATATATCTTTATACCCCCAGATTCCCCACGCCTTAAAAGAACTTATTTTACTCATCTTTCATCCTTTAGTTAATGTTCACCATAAATATCGTTATCGGTTACTTTGCCTGAACAGTTATAAAAACTCAAATTGAAGATGCTCTTTTTCTGGAAATATTTTAGGGTAAACTGATTGCAACCAGTAATAGTTGCTGACCTTACTACCAGCATCAGGATTTTGGTCATATCTAAGTATGCATATGCTTTTCCAAAAAATACCGATACACACTAATGAATCGGGACGTTATGGCACATAAATCAGAGAAGGAGGTTTGTTGTCTCATAGCCCCCAATTTTGGGGGACAGGTTTGAAAATAGTAGAGAAAAGTCAGCGTTGACCTGGCTCCCTAGGATAGCCCATAGATTACTAAACAGTTCGTGGTATCAGAACACAGTAAAATCTGAAAGTCGACAAGAGCGAAAAGCAGAAGTGATATGTGTGAACGATGAAATAGCCAGCTAAAAGAATGACGACCAAAGCAGTGACGATTCAGACGTCCGTTCCTAGCACGAAGCGGACAAGTTACCGGAGCTGAAGATCCGCTGTGAGCGAGAAACGGAAGTTGGTTTGCTGGTAGCAATCTAAAAGTGAATGGTCCGGTTAAGTTGGGCGTTTACAGTTACTCGGCAAACTACTCCAGCTTGATGAATAAGTATTTTTAATAAATTTCAGCCCGCGATGCCGCGGACATTCATACGGGCTGTTATATTACTAGATTAAGGTGTCACTAAAGGTGTGGTGTGGCTACCTATCACGTATTCTTTCAGAAAAAGACGTACTTCTGATTAGAAAGGAATATCATCGTTCTTAACGGCATCATCAGAGATGAGAGCACCTGTTGGCAGAGGTACATTACTTACAGTATATAAATTAAGAATGTCTTCCCGGTCCATAAATATTATCTGGCTTCTTTTGCTGGCATCAAGTTTCCCGCCCAGCCAGTTCCTCGCCTGTTTAGTAATTTCTCCGCCAGCAACGATAAAGGCATGATCTACCAGCACCTTTCTATTTGTTTCTGGGTCAAATATTTCATGACCAAGCATCATCAGTGCCTGGTTGAAGATTTCTGCCACGTTTGAATTCGTAGATTTGCTGGCACCGGACGCATCCAACTTACCTTTTTTTGCCTGAATGCCGAAATAAAGAACATGCTGAGTTGGCAGTGTGAACTTCATCCAGATGTCTTTCCCGTATTCCAGCGCTTTATCTTTATGTCCCACTGCTGTTATCCGGTGAAAACCAAGTTGCCGGAATAAAGGAAGGAGAATATCTTCTATTAACTCATCTTCTGAGCAGGTATCAAGAAACGCGGTCAGTAACCTTCTGCATTCTACTTCGTGAGGCGTTAAGGGGCGATGAGGGTTATTACTGACAGAAACCGTTTTGGTATCGGTATGGCGTATATACAAAAGGCGATCGTCACCATAGAATGCCTCATAGCCTTCCCGCATCAAAGGCTTGTTCAGTTCTTCAAGCGCCTTTAATCTTCCTGGATCGTCATCCATTGCATCTTCTTTTAACATTAAAGTTCTGAGCACATGAACAAACCTTTCCGGCAAAGTATGTGGCTTTGACTGTGGCTCATAAAGAAGTTCTTCAAGCCTCTGGGCCGTCCATTTCCACCGAGTTGATCCGTCATGAGTAACATCCATGCCGCAGTCCTGGAAAAATTCAGTGATGTGGCTGCTTGAACGATACAGAAATGCCTTATTATCTCCTATGATACATTCCGCGAGAGCCTTGAGGTTTTTGTCCTTAAATTTCATGTGTAATAATCTCCCCCTCGTTTAGAATATAGAATTAATTGCAGGCACCGCTTGTTCGGGTGACTGTTAGCAGTTCACTACTCATTACCACTTATTCATACAAAGAAACACCCGAGGCAGTTGTTGGACAGGTATAAGTGGCGGAACCTTCATACATTAAGTGTCTCCCCATCATAATGGTGTCAAAACGTCACGGCAACAGGATTAACAAACTCCCGTTAAGCAGGCTTGAACCGACGCACTTTTATCATTTCCTGAGAACAGAAAAAATCAAGTGCCCCTTTATCTGTTGAACAACACTGATAGTTGTTAACTACTTCCGCTTATGGCCCAAAACAGACAACCACGCTAGCTATATCCTGTGCCATGAAAATGTCAATTCACATATGAATTAATGGTCTTTAATCTCGTCACTTCAATCAATGCCGAACATTTCCCTGATAAAATGCTAATACACGCTGCATAACTTCACTCTTCCGGCACTCGCGACAAATTATGTTCTGACGCCTGTCATAACGACGTATTTCTCCGTCAGGTAACGAGCAGATAAGGTCAGGATCAACCATAACCGGTTCCTTCGACTTTGCCCTCGAGAGTTTTTTGCGGGCGTTTTGCCAGTCTTTACGTGCCTGCTCAGACGGGAATAACCCGTAGCCAGAGTTGTATACGTCACCACTCGAAACCAGCTCTTTGGCGAGAATACTTATCAGATATCTGGTTGCCCCTGTTTTAGCTTCCAGTTGTCGTAACGTCTCTCGCCCGCTCTGGCGTACGAGATCAACAATCTGCCCTTTAATTTTTTCCCGCTCTTCCTGTGTAAATACTTTTGCCATAAGCCCTCCCCTGGAATCACTTTTCCGACACAATACGACTGGAGGAATCGACAATCTGTCGGACAATATCCCGGTGCTTGTTCAGCTCCCGCAGCGCGGCGCAGACTCGCTCCCACTTCTGGACATGACTTTTCGCCCGGCGCAGTTCGCGGTTTGCCATATGCAGCGATGGTAAAATCAGGCCATTCGCTCGCGTTTCGGTGAACGATGGCAACGACTGCACAATGTCCCCCACAGTATCTGTTTTAATTTCTTCCTGTGTTGCCGCTTCCTGTACTGGTAACGCAACACCGGCTGGCTGAGGAAAGCCTTTACCAGGTGTTTTAACTACCGATACAACTTTCGGCTCTGCTGGTAAATTACCGTCCGGCAGGCAGTAACGAAATTTACCGTTCTGATTTACGCGAATCAGACGACCTTTGCTGATGGCCATAGCCAGCGATGAGTTCACCCTGCGGGAAGTAATTCTGAATATCAGTGCAAGTTCATCAGCCGCTTTAGGGCCATGCTGTTCAATCGCCTCGATCAGCATTTGCGCTGTCACTTTAGAAGCCTGTGCCACAGATGCGTTTTCGTCGGTTTGAGTCAACCACCACATCGGGCCCTTGTTATCAGCTTCCCCGCGACGCTTCAGTCTCCACAGCTCGTTAATCGCCTCATCCCGGGTCATTCCCAGACGTGCTGCCACTTCCTGGGAAGAGGCTTTTCCCATTGCTTTCAGTGCGTCAAAAACGGTCTCCATTAAAATTTCCTCCCGGTAAAAATTACTTCTCAACTCAAACAAAACCAGCCGCTTTCCGGCGTTCATATTCCTGTTTCAGCAACTCAATTGGTGTTGGCCCCGACGGGCGTTCTGGTGCTGCCAGTTGCCGCCGTACGGGCGGAACGCTGAAGCCGTCACCAACATGCTTTGCCCATTTCGCCAGTTGCCGTTCTGCAAGTCGTTTTAACTCCCCTTCGGTCATCTGGCGCTCAATCCCCTTTGAACGCATCTCGAGGCAAATGTGATACAGCACAGGCTGAGACCACGGGTATTTATCGCTTCCGTCGTATCGCCAGGACTTGTTGCGCCAGCGTCGGTACTCCTCCATCACAGCATCCACCGTCAGACCGAATGGATTGGCCCCGCTTTCCGAAATCAGCGCCACAAACTCAGCCAGGTCCGGAGGCCATGTTTCACCCGTCCGGCAGCGGTCCATGCACTGGCGGCAGACCTGTCGGATTTGCTGCTCAGTCATCGCACCAATCTGTGCAATCCAGAGCTTCGAAGGTGCGGCCCCGTTCTTCTGGGTCCAGCGGTTCGAATAAACCTCCCCCATGAGTTCCCACAACTTCCAGGCCGTTTCCGTCGCTGATAAATCCGTTTTCACGTTCCCACTGCTCACGTGCTGCCCGAATTTCCTGAACTGCCCGTGATGCGGTGCCACCTGGTGCTGCTGCATGGTTCACCCCCTTGCTGACTGGTTTAACCTGCGCCCTGACGTGATTTACGTGACGGGCGAATTTCTGCTCCCACTGAATCTGCGTGAACACTTTCCCCTCCGCTGCCCAGTAGTCCCGGAAGGCTGCAAATTCAGCTGGTGTAAATTCCGGCTCAGGCAGAGCCACTCCCCACAGAGCAGCCCGTCGTCGAAAATCCGGAGACGGATGCCAGCCATCGGTCATCGGAAATTTCCCGATGGGTTCGCTCATGCCGTCCAGATATTCGGGCTCTGTTGTCTGCGATGGCGTACCGTTCGACTCACTGGTCGGAGCTCTCTCGCGCACGCGCGCGTTATGTGTGGGGTTTAATTCTTTTAGATCTGTATCTGTATTTGTAGTTGTCGTAGTAACTACTGTAGTAACTACTTCGTAGTTGCTAACGTAGTTGTTCGTAGCTTCTACGGTAGTTATTTTCCCTTCTACGATTTGTGTTATTAACGATTTAATACACTCGCTCTTAACAAACCATTCACCATTAACTCGATAATCAGATAGCAATGCATGAATTGATGATTCCGATTTTTCTACGGTTTTTATCGTAGCTACTACGCTAAGATTACTACCGTAGCTACGTCGTAGTTCTCCAAGCCTTGCCCAGGGATTTTTTGAATATCCGATCTTCACAGTATCCATTTCCGTGCTGGTCACGAAATAAACGTATCCCCTGTATTCAGATAAATTTTCTCCCTCTGGTAATTTCTTCCCTCTTGGCGCTGTAACGATATTTTTAAGGTCGCGCTCAATCCGAAGATGCACCCATTCGTCGCCGTTATCGCAAAAAAACTCCCGCAAAGATGGTTCAACATCAGCCCATCGCTCGTTAGTCAGACGGGCAATTTTTGCCAGCCTGTTTTTGGGTATTGGCTTTCCTGTTTGCCAGTAATTGAACATCAGCAACAAATACGCACCGTGCTCCTCTGCTGACAAATGCATGGTGTCAGCCAGGTAATCAGCTATGTACAGTTGCATGTATGGTAATGCGGCCATAATTGCCCCGTATGATGCTGCCCGGTGACTTAGAATAAGCACAAACAGCATGAAAACTTTTGCTTAATGAACAATGACAGAATCGTCGGAAGACCCACCGCCGCTGAAATGCGCTTTCCGGTAAACGGCCTGTACAGCATCATCATGTGCATCAATTGCCGTATTCAGCGCTTCCTGAGCCGCCAGTAATGCGCGACGTTCCAGGGTGTCAAAAACGCTGAGGCGGTGTCGCAGTTCGCGCGGAAGAATTGCCAGGATTGCTGGAATCAGCTTCTGGATTTTTTCCCTTTGCGCCTTTGTTTCACCTTTTAACCAGCGGTGATAGATGTTTTGCTGATTGTTCCAGTCCTTGCCTGGCGCCAGGGCTAATTCACTCTCCCCCTGGCGCAAATATTCTTCAGTAATTGCGTTGGCAACCCACGCCTGACCTTTTTCGGCAGCCAGAGCTAACAACACTGATTCAATGTGCTCATGCCTGATTTTCATGAATACCCTTACCCGCCCGCTTTGCCTTACGATATTCGTCATAAACCTTGGGATCGTACTGAAGCTCTCCGCCAGATGCCTCTTGCAGACGCATCGCGCGACCTTCTGGGACCAGCTCCCCCCATGCAGCAATACTTGCCAGCCTTACTCCTGCGGCACTGGCAAGCTTTGTCTTGCTACCAAAAAAAATAATTGCATCAACTTTAAACATCAAAGCCCCCTTTGTTAGATATTCCTAACACTAATGTGCGCGGGATACCTAAGTCAAGAAAAATTAGAATTACCTAACTATGGATACAAAAACACTAGGCCAGCGAGCTCTGGCAAGACGAAAAGAATTACGCCTGACACAACGAGAAGTCGCACGTCTCGCTGGGGTTGCTCACGTCACCATTTCTCAATGGGAAAGAGATGAAACCCAACCTGTAGGGAAGCGACTGTTTGCTTTAGCGGATGCTCTGAAGTGCTCACCTACGTGGCTAATGTTTGGTGACGAAGACAAAACACCATTGCCAGCACAAGAGCTTCATGTGGAAAACGAGCTAACTCCCAGCCACAAAGAATTGATTGAATTATTCGATGCTCTACCATCCTCCGAGCAGGAAGCATTGCTGTCTGAAATGCGCGCTAGAGTTGAGAATTTCAATAGACTTTTCGAAGAAATGCTCAAAGCTCGTAAAAACAAATCTATAAAATAGCTTTCTTTTCAGTCTGTTATATCCCAACACACTTTTTGTTAGGTTGATCTAACAAAAAGTGCTTGCCTGTCTTGTTAGGTTATTCTAAATTAACCACACCAAAACACCGCACGGTGTTCTCAGCAAACAGTTCCGCCACCCGGCGTTAAGGGGATACGAAGATGATCGCAGATGAAAAGCAGGGACTGGTGTTAAAAATAGATACCAGCCCCCTGAGACATCAGATTGAGAAGTTATACAAACTACTTGTTCCTGCGGTTTTTAACTGTCCGGATGATTTTATTGATTGTTTTATTAAAGTGTTCACTGAAATCAGAATCTTTGATTTCCGCAAAACAATCACCGCAGATAAAACGATCATTGTCAGAGCCAGAGTGCTCGTCGATCTCAATGTAGCGAGATCGGCAATGAGGACAGCGAAATTTAATATCCATAATTAATATCCTTACAGCAAATTACCATTTGTAAGGATATCACCTCACCTGATGTGGTTAAAAGCAGGTCGTAGGCTCCACGATACGGAGCAACTATGAAGCCAATTCCCCCAGCGTTAAGGGAAAATGAGGTCAACATGGATACTATCGATCTTAGCAACAACGAATCCCTGGTGTGTGGCGTGTTCCCCAACCAGGATGGAACGTTCACCGCCATGACGTATACCAAAAGCA
>ENA-UOZS01000220-UOZS01000220.1-food-metagenome-genome-assembly--contig:-NODE-220-length-27319-cov-10.251735_pt1 | contig 27319 bp, 30 predicted proteins | sample MGYA00249875_ERZ772737 | MGnify/ENA primary metagenome ERZ772737 (study PRJEB29005, sample SAMN08379463) | food metagenome | isolation source: cheese - non spiked | study: EMG produced TPA metagenomics... | reverse complement strand
GTTTGCCCGATGACCTACAGTCGGTTCTTGTTGGAGAGTTTTATGAAATATTTGGTCAAAGAGTTTATTAACGAAAAATATACTAAGGCTGTTAATATTTTAAAGGATAACCTTAAAGAACACTATCATGTTTTTTATTGTGTGAGATTAAGTGAGATTCTTTTTCCTGCCAGTGAATATGGAACTGAACAGTTTTTTAGTGATTTTGAAAAGATAAACTCCATTTCATTACCTGTCTTAGTGTTTGATCTCAAAGAGGGTGTTCCTGTGATTGTCATTAGTCTTGATGATGTCAGCTACTGTGATGTTCTGGACGAAATGGATATTGATTTTATGAAATGTGATTCGCTGGCAGAATTGCTTACCAGCGATAAGCTGGATGCGTTATTTAAGGATTGAGTCTTATGTCCCCTTCTCTGCGACTTAACCTTCCTTTTTGTTTTTCCTTTTTCATTCTATTGTGTTTTTTGCTATTTGCTCCTTTACAAAATTATATAATTTTTCGGTTTCTTCTCCATTTTTAAAAACTCTTTCTGGAATGATTATGCATCTGCTACCCTAACTTTGCAGATTCAAGCAGCCAGTGGTTTTTCAGGTTCTCGTCTAGGCTATCGAAAGCGGCCAGCGCTGCCTTTAGAACGGTTGTCTTGCTCTGGCCTGTTCTCTGCGCCTCTGCTTCCAGGATCTCCTCAAAGTACGCTGGCAGTCTGAAGTTCATCAACTTTGGTTTACCCACTACAGGCGCTCTGGTAGCGCCGGAGATAAAACGCGCGGTTTCTGCGTTTGTTGCTGGTTGCTTAGATTCATCGATGTTCGGACGGTTTAGTTTTAAAGCCATGAAAATTGCCTCTTGTACGGTATGCATTCATTGTAAATATCATAGTATCTTTATGATGTATTTACAATGTAAAGATTTTGATTAATCTTGTTGATATTCCTATAAAATCCCAATTTCCTGTGCCACAAGTTCAATCTGTGCTTTCGCTGTTGAAAGGCTTGATGCCCGGCTAACGTCATGTACCCCTGCCCCTTCATTACAGGCGCTTTCATACACATCCAGCTCGGATATCCGGGTTTTCAGAGGTTGAATCCAGATGTTGTCCGAACGCAGTAATTTATCCAGATCAATGGCCGCTTTTCTGTGGCGGGGTTTCGCTGAGTTGATTCTGGTGAACAGCACCCACGGTTCCAGGGCTGCGTTAGCTTTCTGAGCGGTGCGGATTTTCTCTGTAACACTGGTCAGAGTTTCGCTTTCGAAATCAGAGGACGGCTTAACCAGTGTTACCACGATATCTGATACTGTCAGGGCGCTACGGAACTCCTGGCTGTCGTGGCCGGGGCAATCGACAATGAGGACTTCACACAGCTTACTAAGTCGCTTAATTTCATTGCTGACGTTTCCGTAAGCTGCGTGAACCGGGATAGTGAGTAAGCCGTTATCTGTCCGCTTTTCGTTCCAGCTCAACAGATCGTGGTTTTTATCTGTCTTGAGGATAATTACCGACTTACCTTTATTGACCAGCATTGAGCCTGTGTTAGCCACGTAGGTGCTTTTGCCTACACCACCCTTATCTGATACGACAAGCAAGATTTTACCCATTTCAGAATTCCTCTCTTTATGACGTAAAGATTATGTAAAGACTATCTTATCTTTACATTGTGTGTTGTTCGTAAAGATTATTTTGTCTTTACAGTGTCTTTATATTACACATGATTTACCATGTAAAGCACAAATAAAGATAAGCTTGTATTTATGTTGTCTTTATTGTGTAAAGATTTGTGTGTCTTTATGGTGGCTTTACATGGTAAAGCTGAGACTGTCTTTACATCATCTTTATGTTGTAAATTTCTGTGTGACATTGTCACTTTATGGTCGGAGGTCTGTTTTCTGGTTCTTTTTGAGTGTGCCTTTCCTGTCGATCCACTTTCTGGTGCATTTTGGGTATAGTGGTGTGACCTTATGTGAACCGGTTCTGTAATATGACTTCAAATGCACCAACAAGCTTTGTCCGCGCTTATCTGAGAGCTTCAACAGCAGAACAGGATGCTTCGCGTGCCCTGGAAACTATCGAGGCTTTTGCCAGGGAAAGAGGCCTGATTATTTGCAGCTACTATATTGAGAATGAATCCGGTTCCCGTCTCGATCGTCCTGAACTCTTCCGTCTTCTGAGAGATTGCCAGCAAAATGACATTTTGCTTATCGAGGATGTGGACAGACTTTCCCGCCTGTCAGGGGAAGACTGGAATACGCTGAAGAAAATGATCCGGCAGAAAGACATCCGGGTTATGGCGGTGAATGTGCCGACGACATGGATTAATTCTGGCATGAGTGAGTTTGACAGCCGGTTGTTTGCAGCCATTAACGATATGCTGCTGGATATGTTGGCCGCTGTTGCCAGAAGGGACTATGAACAACGGCGGGAACGGCAGAAGCAAGGGATAGAGAAAGCAAGGAAAGACGGCAAATATAAAGGGCGTAAACCTAATCAAGCCAGACATGATGCAATTATCAGGTTGATTGAGAGCGGAAGCTCCTGGACACAGGTACAGAAAATACTGGGGTGCAGCCGTGGCACAATAAGCAGTGCGCTAAAACGTAAAACCGGGCAGAAATCCAGTAAGTAGAGGGGGAGGGGGCTAATATATCTGAAAGGCAGGATATTAACTCAGGAGGTTGGGTGTGTGGTGTTTAGTCAATGCATTTGAATGTTGTAACTAAAATATGGTTTTATTAAAGGCCGGAGGTGGTTAGCCCCCGGCCTTAGTTACGTCTCCGCCATCAGCCCATCAACTGGAGAAGGTAGCGAATCAGTTCAAGAAGCGAGATTAGCGCCCCCAGAACGATGATTGCTTTATCAATCATCCGTTTACTCCATTATATGGAGCAGACTCCCGATACTTACTCTTACACTGCCTGTCATATCGGTTGTTCTTCGATGTTGGTTGAAGAGAGTTCTTCTCCAGTCAGAGCCACCAACTCAAGGCTGGAAAACACAAAAAAGCCCGATTACCAGTCGGGTTTTTTTATGCCTGTCGTTCGGCTGTACTTCCGTTTTTTCCCTTCATTTGAGGGATTTTTCTTTCATTTTTTGTTGCATCCAATGCTGCTGGTCGCGTTGGCCAACAACTCGATGCCATTACTGGTATTTTCATGAATCCCGTTTTTTCAGTAAATTGCAGCATACAAAGTAATTAAAAAAACGTCATTTCTTGTTGATGTATGCAGTAGCGGTGGTGCGCTACGTGAAATCTGGAAAATGTTGGCGGGGTAATTGACTCAATTTTTTAATCTCCGCACCTGTTTTTTTGGACGTGCCAGCAATTATGACCTGAAGCAGAAGAGCATCCGACAAAAAAATTCCGATCACAAAAAATTTTTTTGGACATTTTTTCCGATAATGCATTTTTCTCCGGGGAGATATGAACGACAGGGGAGGGCGGAAAGGAAGCGGTTATCCTGAATAACCCAGGTTATGGCACATATGCCGGAACAGGGTACAGGATAAAGGAACTGAATATATAAACGTTGTAACTAATTGGGTCTGGACAGAAAAAACAAAATGTTCAATATGGGCGGGGGATTACTAAAGGAAGCTATTAATGTACAATTGGTTATAAATTTTACATATGAAGATAAGGAAAAAAAATGAGTGGACGAATCACAACCTTACTCACTGCATTTGGGGTGGTTATCGCAGCACTGGGACTTTACCTACAATATAAAAATGAATTGAATGCTGCTCTTTATCAAAGAGAATTCCTTACCGGAAAATGGTCAACAGATGCTGAATATATTATTAACAGTGGGGATCTTGGACTAGATAAACCACAATCAATTATGACTATACAATTATTTGTTGATGAAGATGGTTCTATTGATGGTGAATTTATCTCAGAAGGATTATGTGATGCAATGCCTTTGACGTGGAACATAACTTTTAATAGTGACAGCCCATCTCTAATTAATTTTATTGTTGCAAGAAAATTCCAAATTAGACAACTAGTTAACGGGGCAATGGATAAAAGCCCTGTTGTAGCTACATTAAAATTAGTTGATGAAGATCATAAACATAATTCGATAGTGTTTGATGTGGTCAACGATTCTACCGGAACCTTACCTAAACAGATCACTTTAGCTAAAAATCTTCCGAAATTCGAAGAAAACTATAAATACCTACAGGGTTATTGCGCTAACTCAACTGAAAAGATGTACGAAAAGATGATGCCAGAGATCAGGAAATTGAACAAAGGTTGATAACGTTTCGGTGCTAGACAGAAAATGCTGTATGTCCAGTCAGCCGGAGAATTATACTAGCGACCATGAGCATCACAGGAAGAACGCGTAACAGATGGCAACTGAGTGGGTAGATGTGGCTGATAATGCCGTTAAAATTGGGCTTGGCTCTGCGCTGACAATATTGGGCGGTTATCTAACGCTCAAATTATCTCAGCGGCACGAGTTAAGGAAAGAAGAATTAATTAGACGACGTAACGATTTTGAGGTGAAAACTGAGCGTTACGTGAATTTTTTATCCAGTTAAAGAATGATGTTGCAGAAATATACTATCAGCAATTTTAAGCCAGATGGGGATGATTACATGGAGCTTACAAGACAGCATGAAACATTATCCCTTACATGCTCGAATAGTATCATTAGAGAGCTGGCCTTTGATGCTTACTATGCTGTTTCTCATGCATGCACAATGGGGACTGCAAATCGCGATGAAAAAGCCCCAGCCCGGAAAAAAGCTAAAGAGGCTTTAGATAAGTTTCAGGGATTTGCCAGCGAAGAACTACGTCGTGAGAAAGCTGCAATTGATGTAATGAGCGATAAGCGGACATTCTGGTCCTTTAGACGGCGAACAGCGCGATGATGGTGTCCGGAGCGCGGAAAATCTTGTTTAAAATATCTAGCGCGGTAGCAGAAAGAAAACGCATTAGCCATCAACTGTATCTCGTTACCGGCACAAGAATTAATTCATGTATTACAGCAAGTTAGCAATTATGCGCAGTAGAAGTTATCGTGGAGTTTTTTGATGGAAGAAGTAACCTCCATGGAAATAAAAATGAGGGGTACGCTATACTCAAGTAACTTGAAGATGCTGGATGATTGAATTCCAACCACTGTATATTTTAGGCCACATACATGATATTCAAAACAATTTTTTCAGTAATACTTTTTCTTTCATTTTATGCCGCAGCACAACCACAAAAGTTGGAGTGTGTCAGCCGAAAGGATGGTACGGTAAAAATAGCGCATATTTTCAGCAGTCCATCAAATAAGGGATTGCTGGAGTTTGATAGTGCCATTTTTACGAAGGTGGATTCAAAAATAGAATCAGGAAATTTGAAAACCTTGTTTTCTACTCAACAAGAAGAGAGGCAAAAAGAAAGTCGCGTGATTTTTTTAACACTAAGAGACAGAGATGCCGAAATATTTGTCACAAGAAAAACTGGTAACAATGGTTATGAAGATGGGATGATTTATGAATGTAATCCCTGAACATTTAATCCTTTTAGATATATTTAAATAAAATTTAGTCAAGAAAAGTGAACACATTTATATTTCATAAGGAGTTTGTATGCTGGGTACTTCGTTTCAACAGTTTTCGATAGAGGCGCTTCTAGCAAGTGCTTCACTACGCAGTGGACTGACAGCATTGAATAAGTGTAAATATCATGATAAAGGCAGCTTTTATAATGCTTTTTTTCAACTATCAATTGGTCTGGAACGTTTTTTTAAAATTATTTATGTTGTTCAGTATATGATTGAAAATGATTTAAATAAACCAACATATGGTCATTTGAGAAAATTAGGTCATGATATAAGTACTTTACATCAAAATGCAGTAAATATTGCAATCAAATATGAGAAAAGAGACAAAGGCAAATGGGTCTTAAATGATGAGCAATCTGCAATATTAACAATGCTATCGGAATTCGGGAAAGAAACCAGGTATTATAATTTAAATACTATCATTGGAGATAAAAAACTAATGAATGACCCTCTCGAGCAATGGAATAGTATTTTGGAGTATTGCTACTGGAAGTATACTTCAGCAACTAAAAGAGAGAGATTGAGTCAAGATGTAATCTCATGGGCTGAGAGAAATCGATTGTATGGTTTTACTAATGAATTTGGCCTCGATGGTCATATTATGACGTATGTAGATCAGTATCTATTGAACTGGAAAGTAACCAAAATTTCGCCTTGCATTGCATGGGAAATAATTAGCATGTTGCAACCGTATTACTTTTTGCTAATGAGATTACGAGATACTGTGCAGTTGAAGGAACAAGATAAAGGAATTAAAGACCCTTTAGTACCATACTTTCATGAAATTTTCCCATATTTCCTTTTAGATCGTGCAACAGCGAAAAGACGTAGGAATTGGCTTGATTAGCCGAAATACTATTTCTAGACAGAATGAGCGTATGTCCAAGTCGGGCGAGGAATTAAACGAGAGGCGTAAAAAAGGCCACTTACGCGGCCTTTGTCTGTTGGTTCTTCGGCCTGGTGACATACCACGATAAACATCCCACAGCTACACTCATCAACATTCCGGATAAGCGATCATCTGCCTGAGAAAACAGGCAACCGACAAACATCGCAACAGGGAAAGGAAGAAGTAAACAGCGCCCCAAAATGCTCATAAAATCCATAAATCCTCCTTTGTTAAAGGGCAGGAAGCGGTGCACTTCCTGCCCTTAGTTACGTTTCCGCAGTCATCAATCGATGAACTGGCGAATCAGTTCCAGAACAGCAATCAGCACGTTTGCAACGGCGACCACAGCCCTGAGAACGATGATTAACAGGTTAATCATCCGTTTCTCCAGATTGACACTGGAGGAAGTCACCGTTGCTTGCTCATACATCGCCTGTCACAACGGCTCTCTCACAATGTTGGATGTAGAGTACCTTCCCCCTGCCAGAGCACTGAACACAGCACCACCTGTTTGTTCAGCCAGGACTTTAATTCGTTCATACCCAGATAGCGCAGGGTTTAGAAGCAAGGGAGGCAACACTGTACAGCGCCAACACAAAGATTATACAGATGCACGCATAAAATTCATTTAAAGAAATGACCATTGACAGACAATCTGAAGTCAAACTAGACAACCGGTGTCTAGTGCCATAATATTATGGATGTTGGATGTAGAGTATCTTCCTCCAGTCAGAGCCACCAACTCAAAGCTGGAAAACACGAAAAAGCCCGATTACCAGTCGGGTTTTTTTGTACCTGCCGTTCGGCTGTTCTTCCGTTTTTCCCCTTCATTTTGGGGTTTTTCTTTCTGTTTTTTTGTTGCGTCCAATGCTGCTGGTTGCGTTGACCAACAGCTCAACGTCGTTACCGGCGTTTTCATAAGTCCCATTTTTTCAGTAAGTTGAGTCACACGAGATGATTAAAAAAGCTGTCAGTTTTTTTGATGGATACACTAGTGGCGGTGCACTGCGTAAAATCTGATATTTTTCAGGAAGGACTGAGCGCGAGAATTTACGAAAACGCTTCGGAAAACATCATGAAAATGATGTTCCTGGAGTCAACCTTTTTGCAGGTATAAAAAACGATAAGACGGTTTTATGCAGACAAAATAAAAGCCTCCTGAACAAGAGGCTTGATGTGAATGCAATTATCGTCTCTTCGCCCACTCTTTTTCATCATCGGTGAGTTGTTCTTTATGCAAATAATCACCAGGGACAGGGGGAGGAGTAACCAGTTTAGGACGCCCATTATCATCACGAACCGTCACCAGACCAACTACCTCACCATTTTCTTTAAGCGCCCATGCAGCCAGTTGGTATACTGTTGACTTTCCTGCCACACCGGAGACATTATCGTGACGAAAATACCAGTCTGTCGCAGGGATAATTTGTTTGTAGGATGTATTACTCATGGATTTTCTTCCTTAACAAAATGATGATATAAAACTATATCCTTGCCATATTACTGCTCATCTGTTGCTCCGTTCAAACTCTTATTGATACGAAAATCTTCCAGAGAACGCCCGGCTTTCAACGCTTCATCAATCGGTTTTGGCGCACGTCCACGACCAGACCAGTATTTCGTTTCACCATTTTCTTCAAATTGATACTTGGGTGGCGCTTTTGGTAACGTTTTTTTACGTGATTTTGGTGCTTCTTCGGACAGACCAAGCAGTTCTTCCGGTGAGAAACCCTCTCCGGCGATTAACTGAAGCAGTTCCTGACGTTTCCGTTCACGCTCTGCTCGTTCAGCCGCTTCACGTTCAGCATCTTCACGACGTTCTTCAATAACAACGTTGAGCTTTTCCTGCATTTCGAGCAACTGCTCAAAATCAATCTCACGGGCAAACACACGCAATGAACGAATATTCATCATAGTCCGGCTGATAATGCCGTATTCATCTTCTTTAGTCAGTTCGCTCATAATTAATCCTCTTGTTTAATGGACGTACTTCCATACGCCGGAAGGAACCTTATCATAAAGTTTATTCATCACCAGTTCTGCACGGCGGTGATCTGCGGCAGAATAAAATGCCTCTGATTCTGATAAAGGCAGCTTGTAACGGTTAATCTCAATAACTTTTTCAAGAGTATCTCTTGATGTACATTTTCTTAACTGAAAAAACCATTCCTGCTTTGTTTTCACTTCTTAGCCCTTGCCGGAAAACCCAGCTTCCCTGTTTTCTTATCCTCAAGGACAAGAACTGTATCATACGTTCCACCACTTTTCTTTTTAAATCCCTTAATCAAATCGGTTTTCCCTGATTTAACCAGTTTTTCGGCCTGTGCCTGGGTGATTTTCTTACCAGAAAACTCACTCCAGATTTTAAATTCACATCCGGTACAGAAATAACCTTTCGGCCTGATAACAATATGTTTACCACAGGAAGGGCAGGGAGAGTCCAGGTGTTGAAACTGCCCTGCTGGCGCAACGGGTTCAATCTTCATCTTGCCCAGGTCAACATCAGAAATCATGCCTGTCAGTTCACCGTACAGCTCATTAATAAACTGTTCAACCGTCAGGTCGCCATTTTCAATGGCAGACTGTTTTTCAGACCATAATGCTGTCATATCAGGATTAACCGCTATACCTGGCAGGGCATCAATAAGCGCATATCCGGTATCAGTCGGAATAAGTTTCCCTTTTTCCAGCGTGATATAGTTTCTCTTCTTCAGCGTTTCCAGAATGGCTGCACGGGTAGCTGGCGTACCAATACCGCCATGTTCATCTTTTTTGTCTTTATCCTTATCTTTCAGTAATTTTTTAATCGTTGGATCAGTGACAAAATCCGCGACACGAACAAGCGCAGCAAGCAAGGAGGCTTCGGTGAATAACGGCAGCGGTGTTGTTTTCTTCTCATTAACAACAACTTCTTTTGTCGTCAGTGTTTCTCCTGTGCGAATTTTACAGAGCAGTTCAAAAGCGGAATCATCATTATCTTCTGATTCACCTTCGTCTGTGATTTCCGCGCCAAGAAACGCCTCAAATCCGCTGTCAGTTGTTTTTCTGGCACGGGCATAGAACGACTCATCACCACACTGAATGGCAACCGATACTTCCTGGTATGCTTTTTCAGGCATGAACTGAACAAGATAGTGTTGTGCGATCGCCAGGTAAACATTGCGCTCGTCGGTGCTGAGTGCGTTAACATCAGGCACACTAGAGGTCGGGATTATCGCAGTATGCGCAGTCACCTTTGCACTGTTAAACGCTTTGCTTTTACGTGAAGAATCAATATCCAGCGACTGAGGAAAGACTGATTTCAGGGCATCGATAACCTGCGGCGCTTCACTGAATTGTTCATCAGAAAGATATGAGCAATCTGAGCGGTTATAAGTAATTGCTTTATATTTTTCACGTAGTTGTTGCGTAATATCCAGCGTTTTTTGTGCCGTCATTTTAAACTTCTTGTTCATGTATTGCTGGAGTCTGACCAGGTTAAACGGCAACGGCGCAGCCGTTTTTTTATCATCAGTTGCTGCTGCTTCAACTGTAGCCGGTTTTCCTGCAAGGGATGCTGCCGTTCCGTCTGCCCACGCCTTATCAAGTAATTTACGGTCGGTCAGCGGAGCAAATTCACCTGGTTTCCAGTTCGCCCTGAGAACATCAGCACCACGCTGAAAAACTCCGGTCATGGTGTAGTAAAAACTGGATTTATGGTTCTGGTTAGCACGGGTACGATTCACAATCAGGCCAAGAACGGGTGTCTGGACGCGCCCGACAGACAGAACGCCCTGATATCCTCTGGCTTTTGCAGGAATGGTGTAAGCACGCGTCATGGAGAATCCATAGACGGCATCGGCAACTGAACGCGCCAGCGCCTTAAGGTAAAGCCCTTTGAAATCACGATTATCTTTAAGATTTGCCAGTGCCTTTTTCACTGCCGGAAGCGTGTTGTCGTTTATCAGAACGCGCTTCACGGGTTTTGTGTTTCCTGCATATTCCAGGACTTCATCAACAAGTAGCTGTCCCTCATCATCAGGATCGCCAGCGTGAACAATTTCAGTCACGTCTCCACGTCTGATAAGTTCGAGAATCGTTTTAACCTGTTTTGCTGCACTTTCAACAGGCTGATACTTCACGGGATAAAGACGTAAAGGAAGCGTTTCAACCTTCCAGGCTTTGTATTCAGGATTATAGTTTTCCGGCGGTTGTGATTCGATAATATGACCAAAACAGTTAGTCACAATGGCGTTATCACTTTCAAACCAGCCATCATGGCGGGTAAAATTGCCACCAAGTGCCTTAACAATATCATTTGCTACTGCGGGTTTTTCTGCAATAAAAAGTCTCATTTACTTATCCTTTAATATTACACTATAGATAACTTAAAACAACCACAAAAAGATCTTGCCTACGAAAGATCTTTTTGTTTATATTTACGCATTATGATTTTAAGTAAGTATTTCACTCTAATAAAAAGGTGGGGCATGTTACATAAAAAATCAGCACAAGAAAATGTAGCCTTCGGGCTTGCTGTACTTAAATACTATCTTCGTTTCAACTCCAAAGAGAATTTACAAGATGCTAATGTGAGTTCGGAGGAATTGATAAGCAATTTAATAAACATTTTGAAAGATACTAATTTTGTTTGCACATCAGAAATTTCAGCCACATATCCAGGAATAGATGCCTTAGACAAAGAAAATAAACTAGGCCTTCAGATAACACATACAAAAAATACTTCAAAAATAAATAAAACAATAGATAAAATACGCATTAATAAAGTTAACGAAGAAATTGACACCTTATATTTTTTCATTACATCGGAAAGGCAGAAAAAATACACTATCAAAGCACAATGTCCAAAACTAAATGTCACAACAAATAATATATTAGACTTTGATGACCTAGCTAAACTGTTATCGAAAAGTCAGGATAAACTGAGTAAAGCAGAATCCGAACTTATGAAAGCAATGCCTCGTCTCTACCAAGAAGGAAAAGAACGGTATCAAGCAATGCTTAATAACATTCTTGAAACCAGAAATAAACTAGATCGAAGAGTATTCACTGCTAACAAAATCTTAGAAGAACCTGAAGAAATGCTGTTGTCCCTCAAAGAGATCAGGATAGATATACAAAAAGATGGCATAATGAACAAAGCCAATCCTGCTGTCTCTGATTCATTTAATAAAATAATAAATATTATTGATGATGTAGAGAGTAAAATTGCTGTACAATATCCCGATGAATACAAAAAATATAAAGCAAAGATCCTTCCATCGTGGAATTCTCCAGAAAAAGAAGAATGCTTAGATATTTTAATGGCTATAAGAAAAGATGTTTTGGAACAAATAGACAATATTGATATTGAGGTAAATAAGCTAAAAAGCATTCTTGGTAATAACATTTAGGTTAATTAATAGCTTATTTACCGTCCATTAGCATGAGATAAAGTATAATTAGCGGGCAAGATAGATGCCCGCTTCTAAAAATAATATTCCTTTGGCGTGGGCATCAGGTTTTAATTAACCTCTGACACGACCAAACTTACTCATGATTTTCGATATAGCAGCAGGATCAGCCGTTGAACACTGATTCAGAAATGCTTTACGGGCATCAAAAGTTTTACTCCAGCGAATGCTTCCTTTTTTCTTTTTCAGAATATTAAAAAAATCCTTTTCAGCACTTCTGCACTCACTCCCTCCACCTTGCCCGACTGCTTTTCCATATAAGCAAAGTACCGAAGCGCAAGGGTCAGATGCATACGCAGGTGCTGTCAGCCAGGACACAGTAAAAAATACGATTAGACTTTTGCATATCTTTTTCATGGTAACCTCTGAACATTTATTCTCGAAAGATAGATTTCAACATAGTCATTATTCAACCATCTTTTTAGTGGCTGATATTCAATAACACCTGTTGCACCATTTTTTCTTAGCCAGTCTTTCGCAGACCAGTAACTATCAAAAGAAGATGTCCTTACAATTATTTTTTCAGAGTGGGCAACTGCATAAAAAACAGAATCATCGTAAAGACGATTTTCTGGTTTAAAACCAGGTAACACCTTACTCCATGAGGAATTTATATTATCTGATTTAATAACGTTGGATGTTGGTGTCCAGTTAATTATTTGTGTATTCATAACTTCAGGCCGTTTTTCCCATTCAACCTGTGGCGGTTCAGGTGGAGAGGAACAGGCTGTGAGGAAAAGAATACTGATCATAAGTATTTTTTTCATAATAAAACCTCAGACTCCAGTTCTCCTACGGAGAGCATTTTTTCTTTTGACGGATATTTAAGCCCTTTCACACCAAATATTTTTTTCGTCTTATTTAGTTCCATCGTCAATGATGCCAGTTTAGGACTGACCTTCATTAATCTGTCCATAAAATACGGATCAAGGTAATAAAGTGCCTTTTCTGCTTTAACAGGGTTCTCCCCCTTCAGGATGATAAACTCTTCTTTAAAGTCCAGCGTTCCCAGCTCCTGTGGAAGCACCAGTGCTCTTCGGGCTTCACTTTCTGATTCGCCCTGTGATGTTGACCGTCCACGGCTCTTGCTTGTGCTCTTTGATGTAGTGGTAATATATCCAAGTTTTTCTGATATCTTCGCGGCATCATCCTCTTCGCTGACAGCATAGATAATACGGCATGGATGAGCACTCATCAGCGTTTTGGCTCCCTCAATACCATAGATTTCATTTAGCTGACTGATATTCTGATAAATCGTCAGCAGTTTAAGTTTAAAACCTGCAATATACCCTGATCCCTTTTTAATAATTGGCATATAACCAATCGAAGGGAACTCATCAAGAAACATCAGGCAGTCATGTTTCAGGGTGGGATCAAAATCAGGATTTTCACGCAATGTCACTTCAACAACGAAGTTGAAAAACAGGTTCAGAAAATCGTAAGCCAGAGATATATCTTCCGCATTAACACCGACATAAACAGTGATATCTTCCCGTCGCAACTGACGGAGATCGAAATCATTACCATCAGTACATTTACGAACGGTTGGGAGATAAAACAGGCTCATTTTCTTACGGAAAGAACCATCAATGCTTGAACGCTGTTCATCTTCCGTTTCGTGATATTCCCTGATTTTGGTCAGGGCATCGCGCAAATGATACAACGCGTTTTCATCAAGCCCGTTTGTTCCCTCCAGTTCTTCCCGCTTACTGAGTATCAGTTCCCGGTCAATATTGCTGTACAAGTCGACGACAGAACCGATTGAGAAAACGGGTTTAAGCCCGAACTCATTAAGCCAGGACGGCTCATAGTTAATAAAGAAATGAAGCAACTTAGCCAGTCCTGTCCAGTATTGACCCGCAAGATTATTAAAGTGCGCTTCTGCCCCTGTCATGCCATAAGACGGAAACAGAATTTCAATCAGTTTAAGCAGATCCTTAGCCCCACTCTCCGCTTTTAAATCAATATAGAAAAGGGGATTAAACTGGTGTGTTTTACTGTTGAAAGGGTCGAGCAGATAAACTTTATTACCCAGCAGTATTTCACGCACCTTACTGGTGATTTTCCACAATTCCTGTTTTGGATCTAACGCAATCAGAGAGTGTTTTCTGACCAGAAGATTAGGGATACCAATGGCGGCACCTTTACCTGCGCGGGTTCCTGCGCCAAGTGATACAAAATCTGGTGCGGTATACCACAGGTATTTACCTTTATATGCCCCGACGAGAATATCAGTATCGTTTTCTTTCTCCCATTTCAGAAGTTTCGATTTTCTTAAATCATTATCACTGGCAAACTTCGCGTCACCATAAAGAGCAACATCTGTTTTATTCAGTTGCCAGATAATAAAAACAGGCACGATGAGAGACGAAACCATACCTGATAAAAGAGAGGGGATAGCGGTTAACCTGATATCTGTCCGTATATTACTCTCTGTTATTATTCGCCATAGGAGCATGGAATCAAAATTTTTCCATATATAAAGCGGCGTTTTTCCGTTCAGGAAGTAAACAGCAACAGAACCAGTATAATATGTCACGAGACACATAACCAGACCGATAAAAGCCCACTGGCCTTTATCTGGGAGTTTTAAAGACATAATCACTCCTTCAGTTTTCTGAAATAGTCATCAAAATGAAGTTGTTTGTAGTAAATACCGGAAGCGAACCGAAAATCTTCATCATCAAGGTATTTAATACTCATGATAATATCAATATTACTCAGTACACGTCTTAAAATGACATTGAATGGTAGATTCTGACATTCAGGATTCATATAACATCGCTGGACAATCCCAAGCACGGCAGATTCAGGACTACTTTCGTGAACGGTGGTGATGTTTCCTGCATGGCCTGAACTCGATGCTTTCAGAAAATCCCATGCCTCAGCCCCCCTGATTTCTGTCATCAGAATCCTGTCCGGATTCATACGAAAACAGGAACGCAGAAGACTCGCTGAGGTAATAACCTTACTCTCACCCTCTGCCGGATAGTAAAGTTTTACATGGTTTTTATGGAATCTGAATTTTGCTTCATCAGTATCTTCAATAGAAATACACCGCAGATGATGCGGTATATATTCCAGACAGGCATTTGCAAAGGTAGTTTTACCAGACCCCGTCCCTCCACAGAAAACTATCGTTTTCCCCTGACTCAGTGATTCAGGTATAACCCGTTCAAAATATTCGGAAGTGATTAAAGCAGAAATATTATCTTCCATAATGGAATCACCACTTAAACCACCGACGCGTGAATAAAACCCCTGTTTTATAAATTTGTCATGACTGATAAAAATACCTGACGGCTTACGGATTGTTATAGAAACAGTATCTTTTTCTGTTGCCGGTGGGATCACAACCTGAACACGTTCTCCACCCGGAAGCGTGGCGGAACGCAGGGGATATTCAGGAGTCACAGAACCACCGTCATGAAAATCAGCCAGTGTGGATGCAAAAGAAAGACAATCACTGTAACTCATCTTTTGTTCATACCATTGCCACTTTCCCCTGACCTTTATAAATATTTCTCCTGGTCGGTTAACAGCGATTTCCGTGACACCATCAATCTCATTCAGCCAGTGATAAAAATAATCGTTGACCACATCATAAATCAGATGTCTGTTTTCGTTATTCACATTAACCCCCTTTCATTTTCAGTTTATAAATACCTGAAAAATCCAGATCCTGACCGACAATCAGAGTAATAATTTCGCCCTGATTTTTATAAAGCGTTGGCGGAATATTCACACTATTAGAAAATGCTTCGCGTGCTATATCAGCAAAAGCCTGGCGACTGTTTGCCGTATAGTCGGTCTGGCTGTCCCTGTTGTTCTGTGCAATACCACTGGCGGCCTGACTTAAATCCGGTATCATCCCGACCATCATTGCACCAAGAAAACGTTCACTGAAATGAGTGTCAATCCAACCAGAAGCACCGGCTTCGCCTAACGCGCCAGCCGCCTGTGAGTCAACCAAGGGAATATCAATAAAAGGCTTACTGCGAGTACGTAGCTTGTAAGCCATAACAAACACACGCCCTTGTCCATGATTTAAAGACCCGGCCTTATACATCAGTTTTGCGGCGGTTCCTCTTTCGATAAGTTTTACATTACCGCTGGCGCTGTATATATCGCTGTTGACCGTACATTCCAGTTTCCCCGCCAGGTCAGAAACAAAACGCCTGTCCAGTGAACAGGGAATTGATGTCCCTTCCGGGATAAACAAATTTGGGTCATATGGAAGTTTCGTTATTTTCGCCAGTGGCGCAGATTCTGTAGCCTGTGCGGTTGCTTTTGCTTCATCCTTTTTATCGCTTTCTGGCTCACTGGCCGCAGTATGTGAAACTGACGTTCCCGCTGAACTGCTGCTGTTTCCTGCCTGGCTGCCATCAAGAGAAACATCAAGTGCACGGCTGAAGCTCTGCTGTTTATTTTCCGGCGGTTCAGTCTTTTCAGAAGAAATGACTTTTTCTTCCTCTGGTTTCTCTGTTTTTTTCTGTGCGGTATTAAAAGGATCGATATCTTCGCTCAGTCCGGTCTGACGTTTAGCCGCTCCGGTTGCAAGCGGCTGACTTGCGGGTTTCTCATCTCCTGACGACACAGAACGGATAATGGACGGGATATAATAAACAGAAACACCGGCAGCAAGCAGAAGAAAACCCACGACGAGGATAATCATCCCTTTACGTGACTTTTTAAGTTTTTCAATACCAAGCTGCAATGCTGGCTTGCCAGGCTCTTCTTCCGGAGTCTTCCCGGCCTGTTCCAGTTCTTTCTGTCTGCGTTCCCGTAGCTGCTGTTCAATTTCGGTTGCAGTCGGGATTTTATTTTCCTGTTCAGTCACTGGATCACCTCTTTCTTAACATCCGGGGATACCGTATCTCCGGCTGGTAAACGTACTTTTCCGAAGCCCAGGTTCTCAATCCCCACCACCTGCTCACCAAGACGTAAAACAAAACGCTTATCAACCGGTACGCCAACAGCCGTAAAACTCCCGCTCTGTTTAATCACAGGATTGGTAAGAGTCTCCTGCATACCGTTCATCACAAAGACGCTGGGAATTTTCTTTAACGGACTGAAGCCGAACCAGGTATAACGACCATCGTCATATGCATAATCAGGGCTGATATCCTGGCTGCCTTCAGCAACCCGCTTCCAGTACTGCCAGTTACGGGGCGATTTCGCATTTTCCAGGGAACGGTTGATTGCCTGTTCCTCCAGGCGTCTGGCAAGAGCCTCTGTGCGTTTCTTCTCAATTTCGGCCTGTTCCTTCCGGCGTTCCTGCGGATACTGGTAATTCACCACAAACGCAATTTTCTCCGGCTGTCGGAACGTTCTGGCGTTCAGCTCCATGCTGTAATTACGTTTCGTGGTGCGAACAAACAGATTCGTTCGCCAGCGTTCAAGCTCATTTTCCGGGTCAAGAGCAACACTGACGGATTCAGAAGAGGTGTTACCGTTTGCATCCGTATTATTTTTCTGAACAGTTTGTTTAACAGGACGAACTTCCAGGTATACCAGGTTATCTTCTTTATTAACCGCCCATCCCTGCGGAAAACCGGTTCTGGCACTGATAACTGTTTCATCTTCATCAAATACCAGTGTGGTGGTGTATCCAACGGCACTGTTAATTATGGTGGTATTATTGGGGTTATAACTGACTATCTGATTGCGTGGGTCAAAGCGACTGCCTGAAGGAAGAACAGCAGCATTACAGACGTGCGCCGCCATCAGAAGCGCCATAATTAACGCTCCTTTATTCATTTTCATATTATTAACCTCTGGCTTCTTTATCGCGAACGTAGCTTGTTACAACGAACTTAAGAGGATTGTTATTACGTTCCCCTGACACCATTTCAACCTGCGGTTCGATACGATAAGTCAGGCGAACATTCCAGAACTCCTGGCGGGTTTGTCCGGTAGCAACATCCCTGATGGTCAGACGAAAACGAATATACGCACCGATATCTTTATCATCCGTCCGTGACGAAGGTGAAATTATGACAGATGGATTATCCTGAACCATTGCCGTTTTTTCTGCTTTGTTATAAACAAGTTTTGGTGCCTGTTCACTGTTAAATAATGCGTTATAATCTGCCGCGACATTCTCCGCGCTGTAAGCCATTACATAATCATAATCATGCTGGAGACTGAAAAAATTATAACCTTCACGATGTTTTATATACTGGGTGATAAAATATCGGGCAATGGCTTCGTTTTCAGAAAGATTTTCTTTTTTAACAGAAGTCAGACGTTCAGCCACACCTGTAACCTTATCGATAAGGTAGGCATCAACAACTGTTGTTTTCAGTGGTAATGCTGCATTTAATGCAAGTAAAGACAGCCCACCAATTAACATGCCTCCGATACCACCAAATTTATAAATACGATTCATTCTCTCCTGTAGTGCAATGTTTTTTTCTTCAAACGAAACTGATGAGTCAGTAACGTCTTTTTTATTTTTAAATCCGGGAAGTTTAAATTCCATTTTGCATTACCTCAGCAGAATTAACAGGTTCGCTTTTCCCGGAAACGGGCGGTAGTTTATGTGACGCCTGACAACCAGCGAGACAAAGCGTCACGAAAGCCACAATAAGTAGTTTCATAATATGAACACCTGTATAACAGATTAATATTTACAGAAGACTCAGTCTGAACAAAGAAAATAGATCGCGACAAGCCCGTTAATTATGAAAAGAACATTTAAAATGGTATCAACACTCATAATTAAATCACCCTCCATACATTTTCTTTGCCCTCTCAATAGCTGCCTGACGAAGCTTTTTGGCACCAATATTAACGCCCTGTCCGGCCAGGTTAGCGGTCTTACCCGTTATTCCCGGAGACTGACCAAACCCGCCTTCCTGACGACGCAGACCTTTCCATGCACCAATACCGGCATTTCTGCCCATACCAAGTGCGCCACGCGCCATACGGGATGCACCGAAAACGCCAGCACCAATCCCCATAGCGGCTGCGCCCTGCATGGCACCTTCAACACCCACACCTGCAATCTGTGAAGCATAACTTTTCGCCTGCCAGATAACAAAGCCCATAAACAAGCCCGAAGCCAAGGCTGTAGCCCCAGCCTGAAGTAAGTCCTGTTTATCTGACGCAATAGTTACACTCAGAATTACATTTAGTTGCCATGTACCAGCCCGTAACGCTAGTGCTCCAAAGAGAAATATTAATAACGAACTGAAGTTAAGCTGCAACCAGCTATTAAACATTTGTCTGAGGAAGCCAAAAGCGATACATAAAACAAATATAGGGGCTGTAACAGATAACAACAGGAGCGTAATTTCAGCAGAAAAAAACACTATTGAGCATAATAATAATGCAACTATTCCACCGAAATATACAAATAAAGAGGATAAACCACCGGCAATTGGAACAGTAGATGTATCTTTATCCCAAATAACCTTTGCAACTTGAATTACTTTTGTCCAAAGTTGATCTATCCACAACCAAGGATCACCTCCTGCAAGACTTTCTCTTAGTCCATCGATTGCATTTGTTGCAGATATCAGCATACCTCCAGAGTTTTTTACGAAGAGCAATATCACATAAAACTTACATACATTCCAGATAAAATCAGGAACAGGCGATTGTTGTTTGCGAACTAAAACAGTAAACGCATACCACAGCACATATATAGAAACACCATATTTACCCAATTCATAAGCAATAGATGAATATTCATTTAATTTCCCAGCAACAGTTTTATTTAGTATATCAAAGATAACCTGATGAGTTGTTTGGAAAAAATCAGATTCAAATCCAGGTACGCCTCCTGCCGGAGCAGGAGACGTTACATTACCGGAAAAATCTGACCCAGCAGGAATTCCAGTAACCAGCCCCATATTTTACCTCATTTTTTATTATCTTCTTTAAAAAATTCACTTTGTTCTTTCTCCATCTTTTTAAATGCATCTTTAAAAGATGGGGGAGTTGCGTGTAACTGTTGATAACGAAAGTTGGCCTCTTTCACATTTCGGCAATTCTGGCTATCACTTCCTGTTTTCTTACATTCGATTTCTTTTTTTAAAGATTCATCATGGTGCTCCTTCCACCAATCAACCGATTTTGTTTCTTCAAAACATCCAGAAAGGCTAAAAACAGATATAATGACAAGGGCAGCAGTAGCGATATTTTTCATTTAATCATCCTCATATGATTTCATTGCCATATAAGCTTTTCTGTAAGAAGGTGGCACGGCTTCACGTTGCTGTTTTCTGAAAGCTGCCTGAGCCATCTTCTCTTTATATTCTGCAAGATCTCGCTGCTTATCGCGATACATTTGATACTGAAATTTGAGCTTCTCGAACTTCAGTTGTTCAAGTGCAACAGCGTTTGTTGCATCCTGCGTGGCCTTCGTATCCTTCGCATTTTTGACTTGATCAATAAGGTCTTTCATCGTCTGGTTGTCCTGACGAAGCTTGCTCTCCAGCTTGTTACCGTATTCCACGCTTGCCAGTTGAGAAAGGAACGTCGCTTCACATCCCCGTACCAGGTCGCCGGAATATCCCAGGTTCTGGCAGGTATCCGTTACTTTGTAATCCGACAATAACGATTTGGCCTGTTCCGATAACGCCCCTTCAGGATTTTTAATGTAATCGTCAATAAAAGCATTCCCCTGATCATAAATCTGCATCAGTTCCTGACTCACTGACTGTGCGGACTGCACCAGTCCCTGCACATCACGGATACCCGTTTTTGACAGCAGCTCCTGTTTGTACGCATTTATCTGATTTTCGTAATGTTTTACCGTTTCCGCCCATTGCTTAAGGCGTTCTGTCCATCGTCCGGCTTCAATCGCCCATTCAGGGTTGGCGTCGATGGCAACAGGTATCCCTGCCTGAGCGCCGGAAATAACAATCAGTGAAGCGACGAATGCCGCCATAATTTGCTTTTTCATTGGTGATTCCTCAAATCAGGTTCGCCTGTTCCAGATAGGTATCAAGCCACTCTTCCGGCTTCATTCCTTCTTTCCAGATTTCATCGAACAGTTCTAACTGGGGTTTTGATGCACTGAGAACCGGTAAGTAATACGCTGCTTTTCCCAGCTCCAGTCTGGCAAAAGCAGCAAAATCATCACTTTCACCTTTCCTCTGTGGGTTCTTAACAACCAGGAACTGGCGGGACAGCGGATCAATAGCTTTAATTTTGTCAAAATAAAGCTCCCTGACCTGCAAACCATCAACATATTCACTACGTTTGGCTTTCGGGTTTGCCAGATAGATATGAGTGGCGCATTGCTCACGAACCGCTGCCGCAATGGGTGATTTAATCAGTTCATCCGGTGACTGTGTGGCTACGACAAGCACCATATCGAGTTTGCGTCCGGTTTTCAGTTTGTTGTAAACAAAGTCCCTGAACGCTTCGTTATTGATCCATTGCCAGAACTCATCCATGTAGATAAGAAGCCTGCGACCATCGGCCAGCATGGTGACCCGATAGATGAGATAGAATGAAGCAGCACTGGCCAGCACCTTATTATCCAGGAACTCCGTTCCATCAATACCGAAAACATCCAGGTTATCGACATCAAACGTGTCTTCCCGATTGTCGAACACCCAGCCAAACTCTTCCCCCTGCGTCCACGGCTTAAGACGGGCTTTAAGTCCATGACGTTTGGTTTCAGTATCATCCGGCTCCTGGATAAGAGGCCGTAGTTTACTGATAGGATAAGAGCGATCTGACCGTTGCATAAGACGTTCAACCGCATCTGAAATCAGGCTGTTCTGGTAATCATCGAGCGGCTCACTGTTGAGAGTACAAAGCAGCCTCACCAGGTCCTTCATAAAAGCGATATTACGTTTTGTTGGCGGCAGTGCGGCGGGATTCCAGCCTGTCGGCTCTCCCTCCTTCACCCGGTAATAAGATCCCCCCATTGCCCGTATACCGACTTCACCTGCCCGGTCTTTATCGAAAAAAACCGTGGTCAGTTTTTTCAGTTTTCTGTTTGCAGGGAATGATTCCGGCGTACCGAACTGCTGGGCGGCAAATGCTTTTGTCATCAGTAATACGGTTTTACCCACGTTAGACGTACCGAGAATTTCGGTATGCCCCAGCGTCGGGTTCTTACCGAAGAAATTCTGATGTTCAGTCGTCATATGGTAATTCAGATGGTAGATATCATTACCTGACCCCCGAAGAGTAATCAGTTTTTCCCCCCAGGTATTTCCTTTTTCTTTTCCTGAAAAGAAATTATGAAAACTTTCCATTTCGGCAAAATTAAGACTACTGAGGGTACTCAGACGAGGGCGAAGCGTATAATTTCCTGGTAGCTGAGCAAAATAAGCAGCGCCAAGACTCAGTGTTGAATAAGTGACAATCAGCCCCAAATCTTCCAGAGTGGAAGTCACGATATTGGTGTCTTTCACCAGACGCTCCGGTGAATCCGCAAAGACAACCAGGGTCTGATGCGATTTCCCGAAAGAAATATATCCACTGGAAACCATATCCAGTCCGACTTTCAGGTCTGCCAGCAAAGATTTGGCAGCATCATCTGTCATTTCCAGCTTATCGATCTGATCATCCAGCGCCTTAATCGCTGACTGCTTATCCATCGCAGTAAAGGACGATGTCACGACATACTCAACGGGGAGATACATCAGAGCATCCAGAATACCGGCATCCGTCTCCTGAAAATAATCCTTAATCTCTATGCAACGAAAATACCGGGCATGGTCTGACGCGGTAATTTGTCCGGCATCATTACCAAAGAACAGGTCTTTTCCTCCCAGATATGTATAAAACGGACTACTGCTAACCCTGACCTTTTGCCATCGACCAGAAAGCAGATACTGGAACAGAGATAACTGATCTGAATAAACAACCCCATGATCTTCATAAAGTCCAAGACGTCGGGAATGAAAACGGGACAGATAGGTATTCAACCTGTCGCAAATTTCATTCATTTCATTAACAGGCTCTTTAAAGATATCTTTTTGTTTTTTACTGCGTGAAAAGAAATGTGTTACTTTATCTTCCGTAGTAAAAGGTTTAAAACAAATCGTCAGAAATAATTTATTCTCGAAAAATTCAGACTGAGGGAATGACTCGTAATAATCATTCATTACTCTGTTCACAAAAGGAATTTTACTGTTAAATACTGGTCTGACGTCCTTTTTACACCTGATACGATGAGGATAAAGCGTAACAGATTTCCCTTCAAAGCTACGTATAAGCGTATTAAGCTGATCTGTCAGAATTGACAAATCTTCAGAATCAACACACTCAAAGTAAGCACCGTCTATCTGCCAGGTTGCCAGCAAATCCCGGTTTTTTGTAACGATAATATTATCAGTGATATGTGAAGAGTACGGAATTAACTCTTCAACAGAAGACTGGTCTTTCAGCTTCATAAAGTTATCCACTTTTGAAATATCAACTTCGTCGTACTGGCTCCCCGCATAATGGACTGCGCTGAATCGCTTGTTTGATAAAGGATGCCCTTTGACAAGAGTTCTCAGATACAGAAGGTCAAAAAAGCGTTCATCAAACTGTGTTACACGCCTGATGGCATACCAGCCAGGAAGAATAAGGGCATACATAGCCTCATGAATCCAGACACCAAGCAGAACACAAATAATGCACATTCCAAGAAAGGGGTAGAGCGGAACGCCCAGCCCCCTTATTAAAGCAGGGCGCGTAAGACCTTTAAAAAGAGTACTCATAATGCGCCCATCCTTTAATTACGCAAGCCAGTCAGGAATATATGGTGCAACAATAAAGATGATAATTCCGATAACAAGTGGGACTATCCATGAGGTATGTTGACGAGAAAATATTGCAATATACCCAATAACAAGAGCAATAATTGTAATTGCAGGTTTACGAATATCTGTTAAAAAATCAATTATTTTCTGTAAAAAACCAGTTGTCTTCGTAGACACATCATCCGCAAAAGCAGGTTCTGCAACACAAAGCATCAACGCAGCCATAAATAGAGAAAGCGTTAAATAACGTTTATTCAGATTTAATTTCAACATCTTTTGTTTCCTTTTCATTTGATACAGTGCCACGCATGGCGTATTGAGGATATATAATGATTTCTTCAGGTGTGATAGTCGTCTTATTCTCCTTTTTAATCATTTCCTTTACAGAGGGAACAATAAAACTTTTTTTATTATCAGGAGGGCTAAATCCTATACGTTGTACATAACTTGTATTATTAAATTCAGGTTCTGGCTTTACTCCTGTTTCTGGATTGCCGGAATAATAGCAACTCAGCCCACGCACTAAGTCGCCACCTCGTTTATAACAGTCAACCAGTATTTTTTCTGATACCTTAAGATTTTCGCATGGATCAAACATTTTCTCTGCTGTTGTACCAAACTTTGCAAAATTGGTACTCGTTATTTGCATAAGTCCTACAGAGTAACGATGATTCCGTAATTCAATGTTTTTAACGATCTTAAGTGCTGCCTCCTTTGATTCAGGAAAGTAAGATACTACGCCTTTATCACCAGGTTTGCGTTTAACCTTTGGTATTATTTCCGCAATCGCATATGGGTTAAAACCTGATTCAACCCTGGCGACTTCGTGCGTTGTGTCAGGATGAACGCTGGCAGCGCATTGCATGGCAAGCGCAAGAAAAGTAGAAGTAGATAACATAAATATTCCACATTCAGAACACCGGGGCGCTATCACTCGTCAGGAATATCAGCCCCATGAATAAGTTCTTTCATCGCCTGAGATTTGTATTTTTTAATAAGATACTGAACAAAACCAGAATCAGAGATACGTCTCCCCCTCTTGAAACTTATTTCAATTGCAATTTTTTCAACTTCAACACGAACTTCTGTAGGAAGGTAGAGTACATTGCGTTGCGGTTTCCGCTTTCCTTTTATAGCTGTCATTTTTTAACCTGTCATATTTTCTGTTACACACATAGTCGGCAAAGACTTGTCCACGCTTTGAAGCGTCTGCAAGGAGAAGTATTTTTGCCAGACAGGAGTTATTCATCAGGCTTAAATTCATCGAAAAAATCTTCTCCTGCTCTTTTACTTCATTTATGACACTTAGAGGAACTTCAGCAGGATATTCACCAAAACTGACCAGTCCATAAACATTTTTCATCCGGGTAAAGCAGGATGGATGTACAACCTCAAAATCCAGAAGAACGAATACATAACCGGGAAACATTGGCATGATTTGTCCCCTGTATGCACTACAGTCACGCCTCTTATAGAAAGTGCGTATAACTGGATTGTAGTAAGCGATACCGCTCCGGGATAACTGCAACAGAACCGACTGATGAAAATGCGGAGAACACTGAAGCAGATAAAACTGTTTCTGTCCTTTCATACTCAATCCCCGATATACAGATGTGACAAAACACAAGCCAACCGTGGTTGCTTGTGAGAAATCACGCCCCTATGAAGAGAGACTTTTTACTATTGCGCGAAGTTTATACTACAAGTGGCTTATGCTAAGTTCAACACACAAAACAGATCTTTCGATCTTGATAAATCAATTTTACTTTCATTTATCCCACATAAGAAACGAAAAACAGAATATTCATCTTTTGCAGATCTGTTTTTTAGATCGATAGATCGAATGATAGCTAAAACGCAGAATTTCGATCTGTTTTTAAGGTGAAAAGATGAGCAAGCGAACTAAAATAAATATTTTTCTCGCATAATCAATACATTAAATCTTATAAGCCCCAAAATTTAATCCCTGTTTTCAGCTTCTGTTCTGACTGTAACGTGGATGCTTTCTGCTGCGTAAACTGCGCCATTCGCTGTTGTTGCTTCAGCAGCATATCAGGGCTGTTCAGTACCAGCTCTTTGCTGGCTGAAGGTGTTCTGTCTACGCCCTTAACCCCCAGATTTTCTAACTGCCACTCATTTCTGTGAACCGTTTTCCAGCCATGCTGAACACCATTTTTATCGAGCGCCGGGATTTTTACTTCTTTCTGACCAAGTTTCTTCAGTCTGACAAGATCACCTGCTTTAACGCTTTCCCGCGAACATAAGTCCCCAAAATCAGCCCCCCAGTATGTTTTCTCAACCCCCTTGTTAAGAGTCTTTAGCTTTATAAAATGTTGCTTAGACTTTGTTTTATCGTTCTGATAATGGTCATAGCCAATATCAACAACCTCATAAACACCTTTCTGTCTTTTTGGTGCTGTATTATGTGCATCTTTAACAGACTGATTAAGTCCATGCTGTTGCTTATGGGTCGCTTTAACGTCATAACCTTTTAACTTCAATTCTTCACAAAAACCTGTACGAATTTCCCGTAAATCTTTTTTCCTGATATCAGCGCGTTTACCGTCATTATCTCGGATACGAAAAACAACATGAACGTGAGGATGTTCTTTCTTATCACAGTGGTATCCAAGAACAAAACGGTGATTAGGATATTTTTTCTGCATCGTTTTCCTGACAGACTCCAGCAAATCTTCAGGCTTTACTTTCGCTGAAACTGGAGGCGAGAAGACAATATTCTGTGTGATTTTTTTATTTTCTTTACCTTTATCATTCATCACATGCTGAGGATCATTAGCACGATCTATCATATGCTCTTTAGCTTCCAGAATTTCGTCACCCGTCCATACCCGACCGCTTTCACTCATCACTGGTAGCTCTGACTCACGGCTCATATAATCAATACTGTTCCGAATCCCCTGACGAGTAATAGCACCTCCAGATATTTTGACAACAACCTCCTTACTGGCACCCTTGCGGTTGATACGTTCCTGAACATTGCGGCTATAGTTCTTTCCACCATTTTTGACTTTGTGAGCGAAAGCTGACTTACGACCATTTTCTGATGACTTTCGTTTAACACGATATTCTTTATCAACGTAAACGCCCATAATCACATCTCCACTTTATTTGAAACAGTTCTCCCTTTACATAACATAATGTAATTCTCAAACTGATTCTTAAGATTAAAAATTTCTGTTGTAAGACGCTCCGCATCCTGATAGAAACCATCTTTATCAAGAACCCTGGTCTGATCATTAACAATGATATAATGGAAATTACGACCGATCTTATCAATTGAATTACGGCAACGATTCATCATCAGCAGTTCCTGGTCAAAGAAATCCAGTTCATTTTCAAGTGTCGTCTGTATGCGGTAACGACATTCTCGTGATAACGTCCATCCGTGACGATTAGCAGCTCTTTCAATATCAGCCCTTTGTTTACCTGTTAAGTACATCGTTGTTTTGATAAAATCATTATTATCAAAAAACGTATTTATATCCTTACTGACAGCTTTACTTTTTAATAAAGCATTTGCTAAAAGTTTCATGCCTTTAGCTACTGTTAAAGCTGGTTCATCCGGATAAAGAGCTTTAAGGCAATCCAGCAAATCATCATGCTGATTTTCATCAATTCTGAATTGAACTTTTTTCATAAAATTCTCCAACAAGAACCGACTGTAGGTCACCGGGCAAAT
>ENA-UOZS01000200-UOZS01000200.1-food-metagenome-genome-assembly--contig:-NODE-200-length-29001-cov-142.451081_pt1 | contig 29001 bp, 25 predicted proteins | sample MGYA00249875_ERZ772737 | MGnify/ENA primary metagenome ERZ772737 (study PRJEB29005, sample SAMN08379463) | food metagenome | isolation source: cheese - non spiked | study: EMG produced TPA metagenomics... | reverse complement strand
CGTGGTTGGGCTGATTATTGTGCTGATTATTAGCATGGTAGCGTAAAAGAACACCAGAGCCTGCCAATGGCAGGCTCAGACTGATGACAAAGTCTAAAAATGTGCCCGGACAGTCCCCTCGCCCCTCCGGGGAGAGGGTTAGGGTGAGGGGAAAAGACCCGCAAAGTGCGCTTTGTTTATGCCAGATGCGACGCTGACGCGTCTTATCTGGCCTACAAAGGGCTAACGTGCAGGTTTTTAGCTTCAGGTAATATTTGCGTACCTGCATTAGCAATGCCCTGTGATTTCTTTATTGATAAACAAAAGTCACGCCAATAATCGATTGCACATTCCCTGCAGTCACCTGCCCTCCGGTACGAGCGTAATTTGCCGTTAATCCCAGACTTACCGCCGAAGTCCCTACTGCTCCTAACGATACCGTGTTATTCGCTGGAATAATCGTACCGTTGCGCGTCAACTGTACGCCGACGCCCTGCGCTGGTGAAAACGAGGCGGTATTGGTGAAAATCGAGTTGCCCGCATCTGCGGTTGTGCCGGAGAGGTAATATCCCAGGTTTTGGCTTTTCGCACAATAAACGGTAAGAGGAATCGGCACTGAACCAGGGTAGTCCGGCAGAGTAACGGTGACATCACGAGCAGAAACATCGCAGCCGCCAGTAGGCACCACCACATCATTATTGGCGTAAATATTCCACACAAACTGGAAATCATCGCTGTTATAGTTGTTGGTCTGTCGCAAAATAAGCACGGCAATTAATGAGCCAGCTTTAATCGCCACCCCGCCCGCACTGCTCACAGGCGTCAAATAAAGCGCCACCGGCCACGGCTTATCCGTTCTCGAATTATAAACAACCCGCGGCGTTTCGCTGGTGGTCGGAAATGGATAGCTACTGCCACTATATTTTACGGTCCCGGAAAAATTAGATAACACGCCGCCATAAGCCGAGCCTCGTTGCAGTGTGACATAGTCTGTAATGGTTTCCGGATAATCGTTATGGCAAAAGATTTGCGTCGAAAGATCTACGACCAGGTTTTGCCCCACATTCACGGCAGGCGCAAGGTTTACATAAACATTAGCGCTGCCACCGCCAATAGGGATAGCGGTACCATTGGCGGTTTTACAGGCGAATGACCAGGCATTTACCGACCAGCCCATCAGCAGTACAGCAAACAGGGTAATAACTCGTTTCATTACAATCATCTCTTCGGGTTCAGCTGTAGGTATAGGTGATGCTAATCACTGCCTGAATGGTTCCCTGAGTGGCTCCGCCATTTACCGTCAATGCTCTGACCTGTAACGGGAAGTGCGCTGATTGTGAGGAATCATCCACCTGAACTGTTTTGGTTGCGCCAGTATTCAATGTGTTGCCACTGTCATCCTGTAGCTCTAACTGGATGTTTTGCGCGGTCCCCTGGTTTTTATAATATCCGGTACTGTCGGCTGCCCCGCTGAAGCTGGCAGTGACCCTCGACGTTCCCACCGGACAATTAGTCAACTCAAGCGCAACATCATGCCAGGCCGATGCCGCCCCGGCAGACATCAGACTGAAAGAATAAAGATCGCCGAGATCAACCGTGGCATTGGTGGTGGAAACCGTGCACGGTTTGGCGACGACCTTACCGTTCACCGTGATGGTGACATCGGCTGCCTGTATCGTCGCACTTGCGAGCGCCAATATTGCCGCCAATAAATACCCACGTTTGCGCCATTTCATGAGCATCTCCAGTTACTGATATTCAAGAGTGAAGGTAGCCGTGGCATTGATATGCCCCGCAGTGACAGGCACCTGTGTCGCCATTAGCCGGGCGTAAAAATTCAGCGTATTTGGTTTACCCGGCGTCAGGGTCGTCCACGAAATCGCGGACGATGGAGCATTAAGGGGTATTTGATTTTGCTGCTCATTCAGAAGCTGTATTCCCAGTCCCGCAGCCGCTGACACCGTATTTTCAAGTGCAAGCAGGTTGGCATTGTGGCTATCTGCAACGCCGGTAAACCCAACCTTTACGGCAGAAACGGCGTTACCACAGGGTGACAGCAAAATACGAAATGGAACGACAGGAGTCGTCGCGCCAATGTTGTTAAATTGCTTCGCCGCGTTTTCCATCAGATCAACAGTAAAATTGGTTGATTCAGCGGCCACACTACAGCCGTTATCTCTGACATAGCCGCGGATAGTAATCGTGCTATCCGCAGCCAAAGCGTGACTCACCGCCAGCCACAAAAAAGCGCACAGAAGATAAAAAGGTTTGTTTCTCATCACGCCCCCTTAACGACATTCAGCTGATAGCTGGGTTAATAACTGCTGCTGACTCTCTGGTGGCAGTTGATAATTGGCGACACAGTGAGCATTTTCCTCTTCTCCCCATTTCACCTGAACTTTTCCCGCTAAAGGCATTCCGCTGAGGTAAACCTGACCATTATCCGCAACAATGCCGCTACTCTGGCTACTCTCTGATGTCACCATCGCCCCAAACGGCAGCGGCTTATTATTGTGGGTTAGCGTCATGAGCAGTTTTATCCCAACGCGCGCTTTAAACTCTGCTCGCACGATCGCCCCACGAGTGGGAACAACGTTAGCGACCGCGTTATCTAAATCGACGTTATCAGCCAGGGTATTGGTATCCAGCGCCACTCTGTTTTCCCGATATTCAGTGGCATAAGGCAGCACGGCATAACCACGCCAGTCGGTACGCACCCCCGTCTGGTTTTCGACTTTTGCATCTTTTGCGCCAGGCGCTTTAACAAGCACCACCGTATCGTTTAACGGCTGCCCCAGCGTTACGCCATTGGCATGAGCCAGTACCCCACCGCTGACTCCGTAATAGAGCTGCTTAATATCATCGCTATGGCTGTAACCGATATTGGCATTGCCGTAACCACCGCGATAATTCAGCGTGGCGTAGCCTGTGCTTCCGCTATTACCATCGCCTCCCCCGGCATAGCCGGTTTGCACGCTATAGCTGAGGTTGTTGTCTTCCAGCAACGTACCGTATACACCAGCCAGATTGGTCATCCGACCGTTGAGATCGTGTGACATGCTGTAGCTGGCACTGGCATGTCGCCACTGAGATTTACTGTCAGAACGCAGCCAGTGGCTGAAAGGAATATTGACGTTAAGCGCTAACATCTGATCCCGTCCTTTTTGCCAGGCGTTTTTCGTCAGGCTATAGCTGAGCGTCCAGTTGATATCTTCGAATGCAGTATTTAAACCAGCCTGGAATTGCTCATCGACATTACTCGTTCCCCAATAAGTTTGATGGCTACCACTCAAATACAGTGTTGATGTGCGCCCGAGTTGCTGAGTAACGGTGAGTTGTAATTTCCCGCGTTTGTTATAAGCGAGGTTGTAATAGTCGGTGAATTTCGGCTTAACCTGAATAACTCCGTCCTGTGTTTCGATGTTGTAGCCATTCATTCGACTGTATGTTGTATCAGCGAAATTAAAATATCCGCTGGTCGAATAACGGTAACCCACTAACTGAATATTCGTGCCTGACTCATTGAGCGATTTGTTATAGAGAAAACGCACCGATTGTCCGTCATGCTGACTGTCATCGGGAAGTGTGGAATTAGCCTGCGTCATATCCACAGACAGAGCGCCCAGTGCCCCCATGTTTTTCCCGATACCGAAATTAAAAGCACGATAACGATCCGCCAGTTGCGTTCCACCATATATTGTCCAGCCAGCCGGAAGGCCGTGGAGTAATGTACTCTGGAAAAAGCGGGGTTTTTCCTGCTGCGCATTTCCACTACGGTATTCTCCTGCCGTAATGGAATAACGAGTATGCCCTTCACGTTGCAAAAGCGGGACTGACGAATAGGGTACGGTAAAAATCTGCGTGCTGCCGTCAGCCTCTTTGATCGTTACCTGCAAGTCACCACTATTACCTGCGGCATAGATATCGTTGATGGTAAAAGGCCCCGGTGGCACCGTACTATTATAAATGTCATACCCATTTTGTTTAATAGTGACCTGTGCAGTACCACGAGCAATACCGTGGATCACCGGGGCAAATCCTCTTTGGCTATCGGGTAACATATTGTCATCTGAGGCCAATTGTGCGCCGCGAAAGTTAATACCATCGAAAATATCGCCCTGAGTATAACCATCACCCAGCGTCAGCCGGGAACGTAACGGTATTATGTCTCGCTCAAGCCAGGTATTGATATGCTGCCATTTATTTTTGCTACCTGATGATCTGTCGCTACTGTTATAACTCCAGGTGGTATTGTCGCGTAAACGCCACGCACCAATATTTAACCCACTCTGTAGGTTTAAATATGCATAATGGCTGTTACCCCCAATCCGATTCTGTACACTATTTCCGCTGAAATTATAATTGAGCAATCCGGCATTAATACCGGGATCCCATAACTCAGGAGGAATATAACCACGCGCGCGATTACTCATAAATGCCTGAGGGATCGTCAGGTTGAGTCGCTGCTGACCAACATCTAAATGCGCAGTAGCGTCATGGATCATTGAGGTTAATGGCACGCAGGCATCATCCGCCAGCAGATTCATACCGGAGACAGAAGCCGTATTCAGCCCCATACTGGCAAGTTGCGCGCGTGTCAGGCAGGGAACAATCCCTTGTTCACTGTCGCCCGTATTAAATGTGACATCACGCGTTGCCATATAACCATTATTCAAATAGATATCGACACGATACGTCCCTGGCGGTAATTCTTGCCCATTTTCAAAACGCGATAAATCGGCCACAGCCTGGGGATCATCCGCTAAAAAGCGCGGATTAAAATAGAGTTCGGCAGATGACAAAGGTGCCTGTGCGGCAAAAGCACAGGCGACAAAGAGCCGGACAAAAAAACCAGCCAAACGATGCTTACGAATATGCAAGCATTGTGTGTTTCGCTGGTAAAGTCTTAAATTCAGATATGACATTATTCCTCCGGTTTAAAATCACCCGGCAGTCAATTCTTTTTATTCAGGCGAAAAATTCCCCCTGCGTTATTCCATTACGCCCGTCATTTTGGGGGTAAGTGCGCCATAATCATTTATTGTTCGGTAAGTAATATTGCTTCCTGCATCAGAAGGCAATTTAACCGTGCTTTCGCCCATTGGAGGCACCAATGCATTTTCAAGAACCCGGGTTCCGGCATTCAACTCTGTTACCGTCAGGTAATAGGGTGTCGGGTTAATCAGCGTCAGAGAATTCGCGCTACGACGAAATCTTAATTTTTCTGCGGCCTGATCGGGTGGCAACGCTAATTTAGCCGGGCGATAGTACAGTTTAATGCGGCTGATAATTGCGAGCTGTAGCGTATTCTCAGTCAATTTTGATTTATCCATTGACGGAATCGCTTTAACATTCATCCAGAATAAACTTTCCCGATCCTGTGGCAATTGGTTATTTGTTGCATCAAGAATACGCAAGGTATTCTCTCTTTTTCCCTTCATCGCAAACAGAGGAGGCGTCACGATAAAACGACCATCCTTTACACCATCGGCATTTTCCACCCATGATTGAATTAAATAGGTACTATTTTCATCATTATTTGTCACGGCAAGTTGCACTTGTTTTTGCCCTGCCGGATAAATTACGCGAGTCGCACCTAAGGCCACTCCCGCTTCAGCGCGTCCGGCAACCATCATTGCCATGAACATCAGGATACCTGCCAGCAAGCAGAATGTTATTTCCTGCGATTTCCTTACATTGACGTTTTTATTACTCACTGTCCTGTTCCTGTTATCACATTATCTGCTGAACAATTACTGATAGGTTAAAGAGAACCAGGCCTGGGCATTGGCGATGCCGCCAGTAACCCGACGCCCGGTAGCACGATATTTGGCGATGAAATGTAGCGAAGTAGAGCCTGAGTAAAGCCGTTTCCAGTTTGCTGGAGGACGATTAATCGGTACGAGGTTTCCTTCATCATCAAACAACGCTACGCCAATATTGGTGGCTATCCCTGGCCCCTCTCCCACGGAAAGCACATCCGGATTTTTACCATCCGCGACACCGTGAAACGCCACACCCACACGTTCACTCACCACCGTGCTACATTCCCGTAAATGAATAACAAAAGGCACCGGTGCGCTATCTTCCCCTACCGCATGAAACCGGTTACTGCTGATTTGCCCCATATTGACCGTCATTTGTTTATCACCGGCTTCAATCCGGCAAGTTTCCGCAATAATGACGCCCTGAAATTGCATATTTCCGCCGGGCAGCGTGGTATTCCATTTATTTCCGGCCAGAGCAAACATTGGCAGCAACGACGCTAATAGAAATAATCTCTTCCTTTTCATCGTTATTTTTATCGCACAAGGGTGGGCATCCCTGCCCGTAATGACGTCCCTGAACCTGGGTAGGTTATTGATACTGAACCTTGAAGGTCGCATCCGCATTAGCAGCACCCGGGGTTGCCTCGCCGATTGCATAATAACGCGCCTGGAACGGAATGGTGTTGGTACCGTTATTCAGGGTTGTTTGTGCACTAAATGTCGCACCGTCCAGCGTCAGAGCATTGCCTGTTCTGTCCAGGATCTGCACGCCAACGTTTGTTGCACTACCTGCAGCAGAACTCTGCAGAGCCAGTACATCAGTACGCGTAGCATCAATTGCCGTACCTAAGAAGGCAACAGCGGCTTTTGTGGCAACAGTGGTATCGCAATCATTCAGCTGAATGTTAAAACCAACGGCAGAGCTGGTTGCTCCAGCCTGCTTCAGGCTAGCGGTACGAACCTGGCCCAACTGAACGGTTTGATCAACAGAGCCTGCATCAACTGCGCAAGCGGCGTTAACAACTTCCCCTTTAAAGTGAACGGTCCCACCATTTACCGTCGTGGGTGTAGTTTCAGCCAGAGCCGCTGTAGAACTCAGGGACAGAGCCGACAGAACAACAATTGCCAGAGTTTTAATTTTCATGCTGCTTTCCTTTAAAAAAACTATTTCTAAATCGACATGGGCAGTCGTTCTGTACACTTTGTTTTGTCAACGAGTTTGACTGCCAACACTGCACAGTTTTCCCCCAAAAGATGAAACATTTGGGGCCATTTTGACTCATAGAGGAAAGCATCGCGCACAAACTTTTTCAGTTTATTTGTTGGCTTAATATTCTATTGTTATCTTTATTTATAGATTTTTATATTGCATGAGGTGGTTTTTGGAGAGAAGAATGAGGAAGATGCGTCGAGCCACAGAAACGTTAGCTTTACATATAGCGGAGGTGATGTGAAATTAATTTACAAGAGAAATAATTTACATATCAAACAGTTAGATGCTTTTTGTCGTTTTTTAATATTTTTATGCTTGAGAAAAAATACGTAACTTATTTATGATATGGACAGTTTGGCCCCAATTGTCTTGTATTTATTTGTTTTTTAACTTTATTATCAATAAGTTAAATCAAACCTCTTCTCTTTTTAATTTTTCGTTTATGAGATTATTTCTTTCCCATAGTCCGGCAAAACGAGCAGCATTACTGGCGGTATAACGTACAGTATGGCGAATATTTCGATGCCCGAGATAATCCTGAATTAAACGGGTATCGGCACCACGCTCCGCCAGTTCATAACCGCAAGCATGCCTTAACATATGAGGATGAGTCTGCGTTACGGTTCCAGCTTCAATACCGGCATCGCGAATAATGCGATAGGCCTGCTGGCGAGAAAGCCGACTCCCGCGGCGAGAAATAAATATAGCGTCGGTCCGGTCAGCGCCTTTCCAGTTAGCACGTTCCTGGGTCCAGCGTTCCACGGCTTCACGCTCATCAAAACGTAACGGGTGAACGGTAGAAAATCCGTTCTTCAGTCGGCGAATATTTATTCGACCTTCATTAAGGTCAAGATCCTGATAATGCAGATCAAGCAGTTCACTAATACGCATCCCATGCCGATATGCCAACAGAATAAGACAATAATCTCTGGCTCCCGTTGCCCCGTAACAAACCGCCTGCATCATGGCCTGAACTTCTTTACCGGTAAGATAACGACGTTTACTCACAATAGTAGTACTCCTAACTGAGATATATTTGAATGAATACCTATAGGAAACCTCAATCGGTCAAAATTAGCCCAATAGATAAAAAGATAACCACACACGGAGTGATGTGGCTATCAGTCAATTACATTAAATATCATACAAAAATAAAATATCACTGATGTGACAACATCTATTTTCATTGATTTGATTCAATATAACAATAGATTGCAGTGGATTAACTTCCAGTTGCTTAAAAAATAAAGAAAAAAGTGCGGAAACAGGAGAATTTAAGTGATGTGTAAATTTATGAATGATTTTGTTTATTTATTTTGAAGAACATAAACCATTGTATTTTGTATGGATATGGTTAACTTAATGTTTATTATGAAAATTAATAATCACACTTACAATAACATCAATTAATAAATGGTTAATCATTTTTGATATATCGTAAGAATAATGTAGTTTTTAACACCATCCCTGGTATCTCAACTATCTCTATAAAACAGCGTGACGCTGTCGTCCTCTGGCTCTATCCCAGATGCCGTAAAAACGCCCTGCATTGCTGGCGGTATACCAGACAGTATGACGAATATTGCGATGCCCAAGATAATCCTGGATAAGTCGCGTATCTATTCCCATATTCGCCAAAGCAAAACCACACGAATGGCGTAACATGTGCGGATGAATCTCCAGTGACAACCCGGCATTACCACCGGAAGTCGAGATAATATGGTAAAACTGTTGCCGAGAAAGCGGATTTCCCTTACGAGATAAAAATACCCACTCGCTCTCAGCATGCGGGTACGAAGTACGGATACTCAACCAGTTTTTTAAAGCCTGAACTTCTTTGTTCAATAGCGGATGCGTTGTTGAAAAGCCTTTTTTTAATCGATGGATATATATACACTTTGCCTTAAGATCAATATCCGAAATCCTCAATCGACAAATTTCACTCGCCCGGAAACCATGAATAAAACAAAGCAAAGTCAGACAATAATTACGTGCTGCATGAGGCCCGGTATTTGCTGCTTTAAGGAGTGATTCGATTTCACTATGGGTCAGGAAGTTCCTTTTTTTGTTATCAGCCTTATTCTTCATCGTTTTTCCCTTATAATTACAGACGCGCACTAGCTGTGCTGGGTTAGCAATAATCCAACATTTTTATCCTGATTATGTTTATAAAAGCGAACGTTTGCTTAATAACTAACGTAAGTGGACCAGTTCTTCTGAGTGAACTTAAATGGAGTAGCAACAGTTAATTATAATAACGTTGCCATACAAACGCCATGCTCTTGCATGCTATGTACCTTTATATATTTATCAATCGGATACGAATCTAATAATAACCCTCATCATTAATGCAACTAATCTTATCTATATATCATGTGATATGTTCTGTAACAAGTAAAATCAACATAAAAAATTCAGCAAAATTTAATATTCGTTCAACTAGCCGTCTCACATATGACATTATTAGTCAACTCCATTTGCCACAAAATGGCTATTTCATGGAGCGCAGTAATTTCTTAGTGGCTATTATCATGCTAATTCTTAGGTCCCTAGCGATTATTCCTGGCTGATTCGTCAGCTTACGCCATGAGATTGTTACATTCCTTTTTATCCTGGAGATATGGGGAACGCAGGAGATGATTTTTTCATCTACATTCGTTGGTAAATATAGCTTTGGTCACTACGACTTAAACCTTCCTCAATCACAGCCATTCGCCGGGCGATACGGCAAACAAACTAAGTGAAACATCATCCTGAAAACACCAACATCAACAAGCCTCTCCAGATCGACTTCAGAAGTGACCAGTTACAAGCCACAAACCAGGAAACATATTTCATGATGAGAATTATGCTCAGCCTGATGGCGGGTAAACACTGATTTTCACCACGCTCACTGAGTTAGCTTGCAAATCTTTCCTTGTTTATACTTTAAATAAATTACTTATAAAACAGATAATTAAACAACAATCTTTGGTTTGTGAAGGCCTCCGCAAGTGTTCGTCTGGCTTCACATGGCATCTTCTTCTTAGAAAAATATCGACATATTTTGTGACACGAATTGCAAATCTGGTTTTGTTGTATGGATTGCGTGATTTTTGATCTGGTATAACAGGTATAAAGGTGCACCAAGATAGTCAATGAGACAGGGCATCTCGCAATCTATGGCAAACATCACTTCAGTTCTTTCTCATCGGGTGATGAAAACGCACTTCAGTCTGAAAGGAATATGAAAATGAGATCAACAGACACTCTATTTTATGACTCTGGGTAAAATGGATTGAGTAAGCGATATAGCTTACGAAAATTCAAATCAATTAAACATCAGCAGAGATTTTATACTCAGGTATTTAATCTGGCTCTCTGTTTATTTAAATAATGTGGAAAGAGATTTTTCACAGGAGACATTATACAAAAAATATAAAATACAGCTACCCGTTGCCAAAGACACTATAAGCCTGGCAAAAAATATTACACAACATAAATGCTAATTGTTTATGCGGGCTTTGTATTGCTTTCTGTATCCTACAAATGAGTGAAATTTATGAAAAAGGCTAAAATACTTTCTGGCGTATTATTACTGTGCTTTTCGTCCCCATTAATTTCTCAGGCTGCGACACTGGACGTACGTGGTGGATATCGTAGTGGAAGCCACGCCTATGAGACTCGACTCAAAGTCAGTGAGGGATGGCAAAATGGATGGTGGGCAAGCATGGAAAGTAATACCTGGAATACCATTCATGATAATAAAAAGGAAAATGCCGCACTCAATGATGTTCAGGTTGAAGTTAATTACGCGATTAAACTTGATGATCAATGGACGGTGCGCCCGGGAATGTTAACGCATTTTAGCAGCAACGGCACACGCTACGGACCCTACGTAAAACTGTCCTGGGACGCGACAAAAGATCTTAATTTTGGCATTCGCTATCGTTACGACTGGAAAGCTTACCGACAACAAGACTTATCCGGTGATATGTCTCGTGATAACGTTCATCGTTGGGATGGATATGTCACTTACCATATTAATAGTGATTTCACCTTCGCATGGCAAACGACGCTATACAGCAAACAGAACGATTATCGCTATGCAAACCATAAGAAATGGGCGACGGAAAATGCATTTGTTCTACAATACCATATGACGCCCGATATTACGCCATACATAGAATATGACTACCTTGACCGTCAGGGTGTTTACAACGGCAGAGATAATTTATCGGAAAACAGTTATCGCATTGGTGTGTCATTTAAACTGTAGTAGACAGGAGACAGTCACAATGAATAAAACAATAACGGCGCTTGCTATCATGATGGCTTCATTTGCCGCAAACGCGTCTGTATTACCGGAAACTCCTGTGCCATTTAAAAGTGGTACCGGAGCAATTGATAACGACACTGTCTACATTGGTTTAGGTAGCGCAGGTACGGCATGGTACAAGCTGGATACACAGGCCAAAGATAAAAAATGGACAGCGTTAGCTGCATTCCCTGGTGGACCAAGAGATCAAGCAACCTCGGCATTTATTGATGGCAATCTGTATGTGTTTGGCGGCATTGGCAAAAATAGCAAGGGCTTGACTCAGGTATTTAATGACGTACACAAATACAACCCCAAAACCAATAGTTGGGTTAAATTGATGTCGCATGCACCGATGGGCATGGCGGGTCATGTGACTTTTGTACACAACGGCAAGGCTTATGTTACTGGCGGTGTTAACCAGAATATCTTCAATGGCTATTTTGAAGATCTCAACGAGGCTGGAAAAGATTCAGCAACTATAGACAAGATCAATGCCCATTATTTTGACAAAAAAGCAGAAGATTATTTCTTCAATAAGTTTCTGTTGTCTTTTGATCCCTCAACACAGCAATGGAGTTACGCTGGCGAATCTCCCTGGTACGGAACGGCTGGTGCGGCGCTTGTGAATAAAGGTGATAAAACCTGGCTTATTAATGGCGAAGCCAAACCAGGATTGCGAACGGATGCCGTATTTGAACTTGATTTCACCGGTAATAATTTAAAATGGAATAAGCTTGCTCCCGTCTCATCACCAGATGGCGTCGCTGGCGGTTTTGCGGGGATAAGCAATGATTCTCTTATATTTGCCGGAGGGGCCGGATTCAAAGGTTCACGAGAAAATTACCAGAACGGTAAGAACTATGCGCATGAAGGCCTAAAAAAATCATATAGCACTGATATTCATCTTTGGCATAACGGGAAATGGGATAAATCGGGTGAATTATCGCAAGGTCGGGCCTACGGAGTATCATTGCCCTGGAATAATAGTCTATTGATTATTGGCGGTGAAACTGCAGGCGGCAAAGCGGTGACGGATTCAGTTTTGATCTCTGTGAAGGATAATAAAGTCACAGTACAAAACTAACGCTTCAGGGCCCCGGTAAAGGGGCCCTGCTATCAATTTGTCATTTCAATTACGCGAAATTTATATGAACGCAATAATATCGCCCGATTATTACTATGTTCTTACCGTTGCTGGTCAGTCTAATGCCATGGCGTATGGCGAAGGACTGCCATTACCGGACAGGGAAGATGCGCCTCATCCCAGAATTAAACAATTAGCGAGATTTGCGCATACGCATCCCGGAGGCCCGTCATGTCACTTTAACGACATTATTCCACTGACTCACTGCCCACACGATGTTCAGGATATGCAGGGTTATCACCATCCTCTGGCAACGAATCATCAAACACAGTACGGCACCGTTGGCCAGGCACTGCATATTGCACGGAAATTACTGCCCTTTATTCCTGATAATGCAGGGATTCTCATCGTTCCGTGTTGCCGTGGCGGATCGGCTTTTACCGCGGGCAGCGAAGGGACATATTCAGAACGGCACGGAGCCAGCCATGATGCTTGTCGTTGGGGAACGGATACTCCGCTGTACCAGGATTTAGTCAGCAGAACGCGAGCCGCACTGGCAAAAAATCCGCAGAACAAATTCCTCGGCGTATGCTGGATGCAAGGCGAATTTGACTTAATGACCAGTGACTACGCGTCACACCCTCAACACTTTAATCATATGGTTGAAGCCTTTCGTAGGGATCTAAAACAATACCATTCTCAGCTTAATAATATTACTGACGCGCCGTGGTTTTGCGGCGATACCACCTGGTACTGGAAAGAAAATTTCCCTCATGCGTATGAAGCTATTTATGGCAATTATCAAAATAATGTTTTAGCCAATATTATTTTCGTCGACTTCCAGCAACAAGGTGAAAGAGGACTGACGAACGCGCCTGATGAAGACCCGGACGATTTAAGCACGGGATATTACGGTTCAGCGTACCGGTCACCGGAGAACTGGACGACGGCACTGCGAAGCAGTCATTTCAGCGCGGCAGCCCGTCGGGGGATTATTTCTGACAGGTTTGTAGAAGCAATTTTGCAGTTTTGGGGCGAAAAGTGAGCGTTCATTAATTTGATTTATTCGCATCCATCAACGCTTTTAACTCCTCCGGCGTAAACGGTGGTTAGCGTCGGTGCAGCATCGCATGGCAATTAGGGTACACAGGCAGCAAAAAAACAAATGAGATCAAAGTAATATATCTTCACTTGCAGGCTTGAACAGCAGAAAATTTGCGAGCATGATCGCAATTATTTCACTGCCAGGGATATCAATGGCTTCCAGTAAATCGCTACAGCAGGCAATTGCCAATATAAAAATCTGGCACAAGGGTGAACAGCGCGCGCCGCATAAGCCATTGTTATTGCTATACGTATTAGCGGGATACCTGAATGGACATCCACGCCTTTTCGATTATGGATCGGAAATCTACGAACCTCTGCACAGTTTACTGGAACGTTTTGGGCCACAGCGTTCACAGTACCGACCTGATATGCCGTTCTGGCGATTACAAGGCGACGGATTCTGGCAATTACACAATGCCGAGCTTTGCTCAACAGCAGGGAGCAGCCGACAACCGCCAGTGAAGGAACTGAACGAATACCACGTTGCAGGCGGTTTCGATGAACAGCACTACGCCCTGGTAACCGGCAATAAAAAACTCATCAATACTCTGGCGCAACAGATACTCGAAGCGCACTTCACCGAGAGTATTCAGGAAGAAATTGCTGACGAGCTGGGTTTTGATCTCCAGCAAATCCGTAAACAGCGCGACCCTTTATTTCGCAAAAATGTATTACGCGCTTATAACTACCAGTGCGCGATATGTGGCTTTAATATGCGCCACGACGACACCACCGTAGCGTTGGAAGCGGCGCATATAAAATGGAAACAGCAAGGAGGTCCTTGTGAAATTCCTAATGGCCTGGCGCTTTGCGCAATTCACCATAAAGCCTTTGATAAAGGATCGATTGGCCTGGACGAAAATATGCGGGTACTGGTATCAGATGCGGTAAACGGCGGAGGGATCGTTGAGAGATTATTCTGGGATTTTGACGGGAAAACTATTGCGTTGCCGCAGGTGCGTAAAAATTACCCTTATGAGGGGTTTGTGGAGTGGCATCGGAAAGAGGTTTTTAGGGGGTGAGGTTGATAACAGCATTCACCCTACAACCTTACATTGTATTTAAATTAGAGCTGAGTTAACAGATAGTTGTATATATAACAGGCACTTGTCACAACGATTAACTCAATATAGTTAGAATACCTCATATTAATTAAAAAATAAGTAATGTCACAACAGAGGAAAAGTCACGATGACTCTTGTAGATAGTGTCGAAGCAGGTAGGCTAACGATTAGTGAATTGATTGATGCCCTGGCGAAAGATAAAAATTACACAGCTTCCAGATGGTATCAGCGATACCGTGCATTTACGACTTTGCTACAGCAAACCTCAACTTTTGCTGAGCCTGCAACAGATGGTCTGGTCAAACAGCTTTGGTATGAGCGTGACAACGGCATTGCAAGTATTCGCCAGGGCGTTCCATCCTTAGCAGAATATCAGCAAAGCCTGCCACTGCTTAGAGAACTAACTGAACGAATTCGGCAACAGCCGGATGAAGAAACTTACCAATATGTTGGCAATGCACTTCAATAAGCTAAAGAAAACGGACTTCTCAAGCGTATGTATTGGAGTTTGAGAAATCGCGTCTTTGCCGCGTTCTCGCCAGAAAACTACACCAGTACTGTGGATGAGAATGCTTTTAATAAAGCAGCAGAATTCTTAAATCAGCACTTCCATCTCGGTTTGGTACTGACCGGAAATTGGTTACAGAAAAACTATGAATTGAAACAAGCCATACACGCCCAATCTCCTGATACAGATCCTTATTATGTGAATATGGCCATCTGGCATCTCTATGAATTGCTCCGTGAACGCGATAATGAACAAAAGCAGGAGAAAGTAGCTAGCACTACATCCATAACCCGCAGTGAGCCCATCGAGAACAAGATCATCCTACATTCACCAACTAACGTGATCTTCTTTGGCCCCCCTGGCACTGGCAAGACCTTCAGGTTGCAGCAAAAAATGAAAGAGTACACTTCTCATGCTGTTCCCGCTGATCGTGATGCCTGGCTGGATTCTCGCCTTGAATCGTTGAACTGGATGCAGGTTATAACGCTGGTGCTGCTCGATCTTGGGAAACGAGCGAAAGTTCGCCAAATTATTGAACATATGTGGTTTCAACGTAAGGCATTATTAAACGGTCGTAATGGCAATCTATCGAATACTGCCTGGGCAGCTTTGCAATCCTATACAGTTCCCGAGTCGTTAACCGTTGATTATAAGAATCGGCGTGAGCCTGCCGTATTTAACAAAACAGATAACAGCGAATGGTTTCTAGTTGATTCACAGCTCGAGCAAGTGGAGGATTTGGTAGAGCTCTACGCCGAACTTAAACGTGGCCCTAAATCTGCCGAAGCCATCCAGCGTTTTGCGGTGGTTACGTTCCACCAATCTTACGGCTATGAAGAATTTATTGAAGGTATACGCGCTCGCTCTGACGAGAGTGGCAATATCTCTTATCCCATTGAGCCGGGTATCTTTATGCGCCTTTGCCAACGTGCGAATGCCGATCCAGGACATCGCTACGCCATTTTCATTGATGAGATCAATCGCGGTAACATATCCAAGATCTTTGGTGAACTAATCTCACTCATTGAAGTAGACAAGCGTGCAGGCATGCCCAATGCGATGAGCCTGCAACTGGCTTATAGCGGTGATCACTTCAGCGTACCCGGCAATGTCGATATCATCGGAGCCATGAATACAGCGGACCGTTCTTTAGCTCTGATGGACACGGCTTTGCGCCGTCGCTTTGACTTTGTCGAAATGATGCCTGATCTCTCTTTACTGAGTGAAGCTAAGGTGAAAGGCATAGAGCTCGAGTCGTTGTTAGAGAAACTCAATAGCCGCATCGAGGCTCTTTACGATCGTGAACATACGCTGGGGCATGCGTTCTTTATGCCGGTAAAAAATGCACTCGATGCCGGTGATGAAGAAGCTGCGTTTAAACAATTGAAGATCGCATTCCAGAAAAAGATCATTCCGCTTTTACAGGAATACTTTTTCGATGACTGGAACAAGATCCGGTTGGTGCTGGCAGACAATCAAAAGCAAGACGACAACCTGCAATTCGTGATTGAGAAAACCGACGATCTCGATACGCTTTTTGGTAACAACCATGGTTTACGACGCCATGATCAGCAATCAACAGCTTATGAGCTCAAAGATTTCGATCAAGAGATCTGGAATATTCCACAGGCTTATCGTTCAATTTATCAGCCCCAACAGACTCCCCTTGATGAGCAGGCAGTAAATCATGGGTGAAGTTATCTCCGTTTTTGAATATGACCTCTTGGGGAGTGGAAAAGCGGCTTCAGTTGGCGCAAAACCGGTGCCTCCACAGGTCTTTAATTATTTAGAAGCGCTTAGCCTGGCAAGTAATCAAGGGAGCCAGTTCCTCAAACTCACCTCTCGCTCAGGCTTCAAATTGCTTCAGGTTCAAAACTACGCAGGGATGCTTTCAACACCTCACGGTTTCCAGCTTGAGATACTGCCCAAGGTTGGTAAAAACCTCACAGCGGCTAATGCACGTCAAACATTGCTGACGATGCTAAGCCATCTGCCTGGGTTCCGACATATTCAAACCCAGCAAGCCACTCTTCAGGCTCAGCGTATGCCTTTGCTTGAGATTTTTATTAACCAGTTTTTGCATAGCGTCAGCCAATTGCTTAAACAGGGTTTACGCTCCGACTATGTGAGCAAGCAAGGTAATGCGGTTAAGTTCCAGAGCAGCACGATGCTGTCTTTTCGCCGTAGCTACCGCACCAGCAATCTCTTGAGCGGGGTTGTAGTCGATTAATCCACTCTGTACAGCAAAGCGTATAATCGCGGTAGTATGCTGCTGCAAACGAGCAGCGACTTCGAGACGCCCAGACGACTCCACCGCTTTGATGGGGACAAGCAGATCCCGAGTCTTCAGATCAGCAATGTTCCGCTTACCGATAGCAGCAAAGAGATTATCTTCGAGGCTTTTCAATACACGAGCGCTATGCGATGCAGACCACTTCTGATTACGGGGCTGCGTTTGAACAGGTCAGGACGGTCACAGGTAAATTCCCGCAGAAAACGCCCCAGCGGGATGTCTGTGGTGCGCCCGTCGGCGAGGATACGCACAAGGATACTGAATTTACGGCGGTACGGATTCCAGACAATGTCCGGGCACCGGAGCTGATGGGCTACAGTGAGCTGACGGCCATTGCCCGAAACTGTGCCATACAGCGTGCCACAGATGCCCTGCGTGAAGCCCTTCTGTCCTGGCTTGCGAAGGGGGAAAAAATTAATTATTCCGCACAGGATAGCGACATTTTAACGACCATCGGATTCAGGCCTGACGCGGCTTCGGTGGATGACAGCCGTGAAAAATTCACCCCTGCGCAGAACATGATTTTTTCGCGTAAAAGTGCGCAACTGGCATCACGTCAGTCTGTGTAAAATTCCCCGAAAATCCGCCTGTTTTTACTGAAAAAAGCCATGCATCGATAAGGTGCATGGCTTTGCATGCGTTTTCCTGCCTCATTTTCTGCAGACCGCGCCATTCCCGGCGCGGCCTGAGCGTGTCAGTGCAACTGCATTAAAACCGCCCCGCAAAGCGGGCGGGCGAGGCGGGGAAAGCACTGCGCGCTAGCGATGACGCATTGTTTTAACATTGCCAAATATTACTGGTAAGTTTCTAACCTCATATTTATTATGGATTACATTATTCGTATTGAGCAGGCGCAACCAGGAACACCCCCATGTTACAGCGAAAAGACAATATTGATAAAATCAGCACAAAACTTGCGATTTTGGCTCATAAAGTGGAATTAAATACCAGTTTGAATTTAATGGATTTAAATATACATGCTGAATATTTCTTCTGCGAACTACTAAACATGATATATGATATATCATTAGTAAATTTGAATAGCATTAATGCAAATGCAAAATCAATTGATCTTATTGATGAGACAAAAAGACTTGCTATTCAAGTCACATCAACCCCAGACTTTGCAAAAATAAGAAAAACAGTCGATGGGTTCATAGAAACTGATAATGTAAAAAAAATAGATAGACTTATTGTTTTAATATTAACAAAAAAGAAAAGATACCATGCTAAAACTTATGGCGAAAAATTCAAAATATCCATTTCAGATGATGTTATAGATTATACAGACTTGATTAAAACCATAATGGGTTTGCCACCTGTAAAAATACAGCAGATTTGCGATTATTTATCATCTCAGATTTTTGATACGCCAGCGCCAAAAGCGCCGAAAGAAGTCACTACGATTTTAGAAATGATAAAAATTCTGAGTACAGATGATCACCCTCAGTGTGGAAATGGATTTCAGGAAGATCCAGACCCTAATGGAAAAATAAATAAACGTTTTTCTGCGTATGCAGATTATTTAATGGACATCTATGTTCCACTAATGACAACTTACGCAGGAATTCTCAATGAAATCAGTAGCTCAAGCGATGCCGGGATAGTAAACATAAGTAAACTTTCAGCATATTTAAAACGAGTCAGCAATACAGCTTTAGATGAATGCAATGGTGATCCTGTTGATGCGTTAAACAAAATGACTGATTATTATGCGGCTCGTCTTCTTTCAAATGGAATAGATTATGATGACTCAGCAATCCAATATTACCTCATAGATAACATGATAAGATGTAACGTTTTCCCTAATAAGGTAATCGCACAATGTTAAAACTTTTCTCAAAAGATGAACGTATAGAGAAATCAGCTCCTATAGTCGGTTCATATATATTAAAACTACTTGAGGATAGAAACTGTATTAGTATCTTCGAGCTAGCAAAAAATTTGCGCAAGAATAGACTAATTGGAGTTCGTTCTATATACTATGGAATGATTTTTTTATACGCGCTTGATCTGATCGATTTTAACGAACCTTATGTGGTTTTAAAACATGATAAGAATAAATAAATTATACAGTGAACCTTATTCTTTTGAGCCTATCGAGTTCAAAAAAGGAATTAATCTTATTTTAGGTGAGCAGGATGATTCATCTAATAAGACTAATGGCGTAGGAAAATCGCTTCTTGTAGAGTTCATTAATTTCGGACTGATGAAGGATTACAATCGCAGTAGGCTTTCGAAAATACCCAATACCGTTTTTTCTGATAAGACATATGTTTGTCTGGATTTCTTTATTAATAAAAATCACATCATTACAAAACGAAGCATTTCAGAAGAAAATACTCCTACTTTGTTCATTAATGGAATCAAAAAGAATTTTACGTCAATTGATGATGTAAATCATTTCTTGACTCTTTTAATGTTCCATGACAACAAGTCAAATTTACACCCGACTTTTAGAAGCATGTTAGGCCCTCTGATTAGAGATGAACGTTCGGAGTTCAAATCTATTATTGATTGTTACGATACAAAAGCAAGAATACCTCCTGATTTTGCACCACATCTTTACCTTTTCGGAATTAGTTTACAGCTTTATAAAAAAATAAAAGAAATTAATAAATCAATATCTGAATTGGGTATTGCAAAACGGAAAATAAAAGATGACATAGAGGCCATCTCTGGAAAAAAAATAGCCAATGCCAGAGCTGAGGTTAATGATCTTGATCATCAAGTAAAGATTATAAAGCAAGAAATGGAATTACTTGAAGGTGATAAAACTTTTGATTTTGTTCGAGATGAAATAGTACTCTACGAAGATAGCTTAGATAACTTGAGAAATAAAAAAGCCATTTTAAAGTCAGAACTCAACAAGATACAAGCTCTGATTGGGGATAATTATATTGATGAAGATGAAGTAATAGATCTTTATAATAAGCTAAAAGCTGGACTTGGTGATAACATAGGGAAAGAACTAAAGGATGTTTTAGGATTCAAGAAAAAAATTGATGATTTCCAACGTGTTCTTATTGATGCACGCAAAGACTCTATTTTATCTGATCTTGAAAAGATCGAGGCGTCTATTTCTGAAATATCAATTAAGCTGAATTCAAAAACAGCAATAATCAAGCAGAATGGTCATCTTAGAAACATTAAAACATTGTTCCTTGCATACGAAAAAAAGCTGGAAGAACTTTCACAGCTATCCTCATTTATAAAAAAATTCGATGATTATGAATCTAAGGCGAAAGCAAAAAAAGCCGAGAAAGCAACTAAAGTTGTCGAGCTAGACATAGATATATCACTTCAAGAGTCAACTATTTCAGAATTCAGAAACACTATATCTGCTATTCATGATTATGTCATGGAAAATAGAAAATGTTCATTTAGCATTTCTGCAAATGAGAAGAGTAGTGTTGTTGATTTTGATTTAAGAATCTTTGATGACGGTAGTCATAGTAATGAACGTGAAAAAGTATTTATTTATGACATGTCATTGTTGCTAACGCATGATACTTTTGTAAGACATCCAAAACTACTCATTCATGATAATATTTTTGATGTTGACAGAGATACTTTAATTAAAAGCCTTAACTATATCTCTTCAAAATCCAGTTGTCTGGAAGATGCGCAATACATTTTGACGCTAAACATAGATAAACTTAATGAAATAGGAAAGGATGAGTTAAAACTAGACATTAAGGAATACAGAAGGGCAACTTTAACTAAATCTCATAGATTTTTAGGCCGTCAGTATCAAGAGAAATAAAACAGTAGTACGAGGTTAATAACCTCGTACTTTTTAATAAAAAAACTACTCCGTTTTACTTTTTTGTGCAAACTCATAAGGAGTCAAAGGATTAACTTTATTCATATCTAAATAATCAGCCCACCATTGAACCATTAATCTACGTTCGTCTAAATGCTCAGAGGTATGAATATATGCTGCACGCACATTGTTACGCTCTGTATGACTCAACTGCCGTTCTATCGCATCATCGCTCCATAATCCTGATTCACCAAGCGCACCACGCGCCATCGTCCTAAATCCATGCCCACAGACCTCGGTTTTCGTGTCATACCCCATCGCACGCAAGGCGCTATTTACTGTGTTCTCACTCATAACTTTGGCCGCGTCGTGATCCCCTGGGAACAGCAGCTCTTTATCACCACTAATCTGCTTAAGTTGCTCTAACAAAGCCATCGCCTGCCGACTAAGAGGAACTATATGTTCTTCTTTCATTTTCATACCACGATACGAGTAACGCACACCTTTGATTTCTTCACGCTTTGCAGGTACGCGCCAAAGAGATTTATCGAAGTCGAATTCATCCCAACGCGCGAAACGTAACTCACTGGAACGCACAAAAGTTAGTAAGGAAAGCTCGACCGCGATCCGTGTCATTACACGACCACGATATGCAGCAAGACGTGCAAGAAACTCAGGGAACCGGCTAGAAGGTAAAGCAGGGTAATGTCGCGCTTTGGTTGTCGATAGCGCACCGGCCATATCGCTGGCGGGATTTGAGTCGATGTAATCGTTCTGTACGGCATAACGCATAATGGCCGTGACGCGCTGTTGCAGGCGCTGAGCGACATCGTGTTTGCCACTGGCATCAACTTTTTTAATCGGGGCTAACAGGTGGCTGGTTTTAAGCTGCCGAATGTCGGACGAACCGATATGAGGGAAGATATAAAGCTCAAGATAGCGAAGAACGCGCGATCGATGGTCTTCACTCCAGCGCTTGTTACTGGCATGCCATTCTCGGGCGATAGTTTCAAAAGTATATGCCCCCGAATTCTCGGCCTGGGCTTCTTTTTGTACGACTTTTGGGTCTATGCCCTGTACTAAAAGCTTTTTAGCTTCATCGCGTTTTGCTCTTGCCTGAGCAAGTGTCACAGTAGGCCAAACACCAAAAGCGAGGCGATCCTCTTTTTTGTCAGAGGGACGTCTGTATTTCATTCGCCAGTATTTGGAACCTTTAGCCGAAACCTCAAGATACAAACCGCCACCATCGGCCATTTTGTAGGTTTTGTCTTTTGGCTTTGCAGTCTCGACCTGTCTGGCGTTGAGCTTCATTTGGGGGCACATTTCTAATCGAAGTTAAGATGCCCCCAATTATGCCCCCAATGACATCCGGATTTCAACGGACAACCTCGGAAGACGCAGGACGTAAAAATCGCTGCAAGCATTGATTTTCAAGGGATATTTGGACTTTCTCGGATGGTCTTGGAAGTACTAATGGTGCCGAAGGCCGGACTCGAACCGGCACGTATTTCTACGGTTGATTTTGAATCAACTGCGTCTACCGATTTCGCCACTTCGGCACTGAAGAGGTATGCGGAAAACGTTGTGGATTATACCTGTCGCACGCCACCATGCAAGCGCCAGCTTGCTCGCATCTCGCTAAGTGCTGAAATTTTCAGCATTGCATACAGCGATGTGTAACCTTTGTCACACTCCAGGCACCCCGCCCTGCCATGCTCTACACTTCCCAGACAACACCAGAGAAGGACCAAAAAATGTCGATGATAAAAAGCTATGCCGCAAAAGAAGCGGGCGGCGAACTGGAAGTTTATGAGTACGATCCCGGTGAGCTGAAGCCACAAGATGTTGAAGTGCAGGTGGATTACTGCGGGATCTGCCATTCCGATCTGTCGATGATCGATAACGAATGGGGATTTTCACAATATCCGCTGGTTGCCGGGCATGAGGTGATTGGGCGCGTGGTGGCGCTCGGGAGCGCCGCGCAGGATAAAGGTTTGCAGGTCGGTCAGCGTGTCGGGATTGGCTGGACGGCGCGTAGCTGTGGTCACTGCGACGCCTGTATTAGCGGTAATCAGATCAACTGCGAGCAAGGTGCGGTGCCGACGATTATGAATCGCGGTGGCTTTGCCGAGAAGTTGCGTGCGGACTGGCAATGGGTGATTCCACTGCCAGAAAATATTGATATCGAGTCCGCCGGGCCGCTGTTGTGCGGCGGTATCACGGTCTTTAAACCACTGTTGATGCACCATATCACTGCTACCAGCCGCGTTGGGGTAATTGGTATTGGCGGGCTGGGGCATATCGCTATAAAACTTCTGCACGCAATGGGATGCGAGGTGACGGCCTTTAGTTCTAATCCGGCGAAAGAGCAGGAAGTACTGGCGATGGGTGCCGATAAAGTGGTGAATAGCCGCGATCCGCAGGCACTGAAAGCACTGGCGGGGCAGTTTGATCTCATTATCAACACCGTCAACGTCAGCCTCGACTGGCAGCCTTATTTTGAGGCGCTGACCTATGGCGGTAATTTCCATACGGTCGGTGCGGTTCTCACGCCGCTGTCTGTTCCGGCCTTTACGTTAATTGCGGGCGACCGCAGCATCTCTGGTTCTGCTACCGGCACGCCTTATGAGCTGCGTAAGCTGATGCGCTTTGCCGCCCGCAGCAAGGTTGCGCCGACAACCGAACTGTTCCCGATGTCGAAAATTAACGACGCCATCCAGCATGTGCGCGACGGTAAGGCGCGTTACCGCGTGGTGTTGAAAGCCGATTTTTGAAAATCATTCGCAGCGCTGATCTGAGGCGCTGCCCTCTTTCGCACATATTCTGTTTTGTCGTATCGCCAGCACAGCCTGCCGACATTGTTCGGTGACATTGGCAATATCATGGTTGATATCAATGCGCACAATATCCTGTTCATCTGCTTGTGGACGCTCCAGCGCCTCAAACTGACTTTTTAGTAACGCTACCGGCATAAAATGCCCAGCCCGACGCTGCATTCGCGCGAGGATAGTTTCATAGTCGCCATCTAACCAGAGGAAATGAACATGGGGGCTACCCTTGCGTAAAATATCACGATAATGTTTTTTTAATGATGAACAGACAATAAATCCTGTTTCATTCTTTTTATAAAGACTGTATGAAGCATCATTTAAGCGTTCCAGCCAGGGAAGTCGATCTTCATCAGATAATGGAATACCCTGCGACATTTTATCTATATTTTTGGCTGGATGAAGATCGTCACCATCAATAAATTTAGCAGATAATAACGCGGCAACCTTGCTACCAATTAATGTTTTACCACTCCCTGAAACGCCCATCAAAATAAAGCTTTCACCCGCCATTTAAAATCTCCTGAATCATCTTACCTGCTGCGATACTACGCCTGGTGGCATAATAATTTCACGTTTTTTTATTTCTGCTGATAAGAATTACAAGGCACATCACGTTATGCGTAACATAGTAATGTAACAATTTTCTGACGTGATCTTCATCACAAATAATGACAATTAAAACCGCTTAAATGCTTCCGAGGTGTCTACCTGACCAGTGAGGAATTTATGCAAGTGAAAACACAGTCCTGCGTTGTTGCGGGCAAGAAAACTGTTGCCGTTACCGAGCAGACGATAGATTGGAATAATAATGGAACATTAGTACAAATAACCCGAGGTGGAATTTGCGGTTCCGATTTACATTATTATCAGGAAGGAAAAGTAGGTAATTTCATGATAAAGGCACCGATGGTGTTAGGTCATGAAGTTATCGGTAAAGTTATTCATAGCGACTCATCAGAATTACATGAAGGGCAAACGGTAGCCATTAATCCGTCTAAACCGTGCGGTCACTGCAAATACTGCATTGAACATAACGAGAATCAGTGTACAGAGATGCGTTTTTTTGGCAGTGCCATGTATTTCCCTCATGTTGATGGTGGTTTTACCCGTTATAAAATGGTCGAAACGTCGCAATGTGTCCCTTATCCGGCCAAAGCTGACGAAAAGGTTATGGCTTTTGCCGAACCTTTAGCCGTCGCGATTCATGCCGCACATCAGGCCGGCGAGTTACAGGGCAAGCGAGTATTTATTTCCGGTGTTGGACCCATTGGCTGCCTGATTGTCAGTGCAGTGAAAACACTGGGGGCCGCGGAAATTGTCTGTGCTGATGTGAGTCCCCGTTCCCTTTCGCTGGGCAAAGAGATGGGGGCGGATGTGCTCGTAAACCCACAAAACGACGACATGGATCACTGGAAAGCGGAAAAAGGCTATTTCGATGTCAGCTTTGAAGTGTCCGGTCATCCTTCATCAGTGAATACCTGTCTGGAGGTCACTCGTGCACGCGGCGTAATGGTGCAGGTAGGTATGGGAGGCGTGATGGCAGAATTCCCAATGATGACGTTGATTGGTAAGGAGATTTCACTCAGAGGCTCTTTCCGTTTTACCAGCGAATTTAATACCGCAGTGTCATGGCTGGCGAATGGCGTTATCAATCCACTGCCTTTACTGAGTGCTGAATATCCCTTCACTGACCTGGAAGAGGCGCTACGTTTCGCCGGTGATAAAACCCAGGCAGCAAAAGTCCAGCTTGTTTTCTAAGAGATAAATAAAGGAATAATACAATGAACGATCTATTTTCACTGGCAGGAAAAAATATCTTGATTACCGGTTCAGCACAGGGCATTGGCTTTTTACTGGCAACCGGCCTGGGTAAATATGGCGCACAAATAATTATTAATGATATTACTGCCGAACGCGCAGAACTTGCTGTAGAAAAACTCCACCAGGAGGGTATTCAGGCCGTTGCCGCACCTTTTAATGTTACTCATAAACATGAAATTGATGCCGCCGTTGAACATATCGAAAAGGACATCGGCCCCATTGATGTGCTGGTGAATAACGCCGGTATCCAGCGCCGTCATCCTTTTACTGAGTTCCCTGAACAAGAGTGGAATGATGTGATCGCAGTAAACCAGACCGCCGTGTTCCTGGTATCGCAAGCGGTAACTCGTCACATGGTTGAACGCAAGGCAGGTAAAGTTATTAATATTTGCTCGATGCAAAGCGAACTGGGACGTGACACCATCACCCCTTATGCCGCATCGAAAGGGGCGGTAAAAATGCTCACCCGCGGCATGTGCGTCGAGCTGGCGCGCCACAATATTCAGGTCAACGGTATTGCGCCGGGCTATTTCAAAACAGAAATGACTAAAGCACTGGTTGAGGACGAAGCCTTCACCGCCTGGTTGTGCAAACGGACCCCCGCCGCACGCTGGGGAGATCCGCAGGAACTGATTGGTGCTGCGGTGTTCCTTTCTTCAAAAGCCTCTGATTTCGTAAACGGCCACCTGTTGTTTGTTGATGGCGGCATGTTAGTGGCTGTTTAACACCTACTACCCTACGTGCAGCGCGAAAGCGCTGCTTTTCTGGCACTAATAAGAGATAAAGACTATGCCATTAATCATTATTGCGGCAGGCGTCGCGCTGCTTCTTATCCTGATGATCGGCTTTAAAGTTAACGGCTTTATTGCCCTCGTTCTGGTAGCTGCCGTCGTCGGATTTGCCGAAGGGATGGATGCACAGGCCGTCCTGCACTCTATACAAAATGGTATCGGCAGCACGCTCGGCGGGCTGGCAATGATTCTCGGTTTCGGGGCCATGTTAGGCAAGCTGATTTCTGATACGGGTGCGGCACAACGTATCGCCACTACGCTGATTGCTACTTTTGGTAAAAAACGCGTGCAATGGGCGCTAGTGATCACCGGTCTGGTTGTGGGCCTCGCCATGTTTTTTGAAGTGGGTTTTGTCCTGCTGTTGCCGTTGGTATTTACCATCGTAGCATCATCAGGATTACCCCTGTTGTATGTTGGCGTACCAATGGTAGCAGCGCTCTCTGTAACCCACTGTTTTCTGCCGCCACATCCAGGGCCTACTGCCATCGCGACTATCTTTGAGGCTAATCTCGGAACGACTTTACTGTATGGATTTATCATTACCATTCCGACAGTTATTGTCGCAGGACCGCTGTTTTCTAAACTGCTAACTCGCTTTGAGAAAGCACCACCGGAAGGCTTATTTAATCCTCATCTGTTTAGCGAAGAGGAGATGCCCTCCTTCTGGAACAGTATTTTCGCTGCCGTGATCCCGGTCATCCTGATGGCTATCGCCGCCGTTTGTGAAATTACGTTACCGAAAACTAACACCGTGCGCCTCTTCTTTGAATTTGTCGGTAACCCTGCCGTTGCGCTGTTTATTGCCATTGTTATTGCGATTTTCACACTGGGCCGACGTAATGGACGCACCATCGAGCAAATCATGGATATCATTGGGGATTCTATAGGCGCTATCGCGATGATTGTGTTTATTATCGCTGGCGGCGGCGCGTTTAAGCAGGTATTAGTAGATAGCGGTGTCGGGCACTATATTTCACACTTAATGACCGGAACTACGCTTTCGCCGTTATTGATGTGCTGGACTGTTGCGGCGCTGTTGCGTATCGCTCTGGGCTCTGCCACCGTCGCGGCCATTACCACCGCGGGTGTGGTGTTGCCGATTATCAACGTTACCCATGCCGATCCCGCTTTAATGGTACTGGCAACCGGTGCGGGCAGCGTGATCGCGTCACACGTAAACGACCCTGGCTTCTGGCTATTTAAAGGGTATTTTAATCTGACGGTTGGTGAAACGTTGCGTACCTGGACGGTGATGGAAACCCTTATTTCTATTATGGGTTTGCTGGGCGTGTTAGCCATTAACGCCGTATTGCACTGAAAGAATAAAATATTGTGATGTAGTTTCGGGGGAAGATTGAAGATTCCCCCGACGTTGGGAGAAGTTATGCGCAATCACAGAATTTCTTTACAGGATATCGCTACGCTGGCTGGCGTAACAAAAATGACCGTGAGTCGTTATATCCGCTCGCCGAAAAAGGTGGCAAAGGAAACAGGCGAGCGCATCGCCAAAATTATGGAAGAGATCAATTATATCCCTAATCGCGCTCCCGGCATGTTGTTGAATGCACAAAGTTATACCCTTGGTATCTTGATTCCGTCATTTCAAAATCAACTCTTCGCTGACATTCTCGCGGGAATAGAATCCGTCACCTCTGAGCATAATTATCAGACCCTTATTGCTAATTACAATTACGATCGCGATTCCGAAGAAGAGTCGGTGATTAACCTGCTCTCTTATAACATTGACGGGATTATACTTTCGGAAAAATATCACACCATCAGGACGGTGAAATTTCTGCGTTCAGCCACCATTCCGGTCGTGGAATTGATGGATGTACAGGGAGAACGGCTGGATATGGAGGTCGGTTTTGATAATCGGCAGGCCGCTTTTGACATGGTGTGTACCATGCTGGAGAAGCGAGTCAGGCACAAAATTCTGTATCTCGGTTCCAAAGATGACACCCGCGATGAACAGCGTTATCAGGGGTATTGCGATGCGATGATGCTGCATAATCTTTCCCCATTACGCATGAATCCACGCGCCATCTCATCCATTCATTTAGGAATGCAGTTAATGCGTGATGCCCTTAGCGCAAACCCGGATTTAGACGGTGTATTTTGCACCAATGACGATATTGCGATGGGTGCGCTTCTGCTGTGCCGCGAGCGAAACCTCGCCGTGCCAGAACAAATTTCCATTGCGGGTTTTCATGGGCTGGAGATTGGCAGGCAAATGATCCCAAGCCTCGCCAGCGTAATTACTCCCCGTTTTGATATTGGTCGGATGGCCGCCCAAATGTTGCTGAGCAAAATTAAAAATAACGATCACAACCACAACACTGTTGACCTCGGGTATCAGATTTATCAAGGCAACACGCTTTAGGTTATTTTCTCTTCATTACACGTATTCTCTTTGCCGGACGTTGCCTATACTCCAGGCAGGAAACTGGAGGAAATCTCATGAGCGAACCCCTGT
>ENA-UOZS01000190-UOZS01000190.1-food-metagenome-genome-assembly--contig:-NODE-190-length-30283-cov-7.673184_pt1 | contig 30283 bp, 47 predicted proteins | sample MGYA00249875_ERZ772737 | MGnify/ENA primary metagenome ERZ772737 (study PRJEB29005, sample SAMN08379463) | food metagenome | isolation source: cheese - non spiked | study: EMG produced TPA metagenomics... | reverse complement strand
TTCTATACAATTCAGAAATCTTTTATGCATTTACACAAGATATTTTACGCTCTCATCTTTTTGTCAACGATTAAATTATTGGACAATTTATATCTGCCTGCGGGGAAGAATAAAGACGAGCCTTCTGGAATCTTGGAGATAGCTTCTCTAAAAATACTCAAATTATCGTTTTCGCCGCTGTTATCAGCACCAAACCATAGAATATTATACGATCTACTTTTTAATTCGTTGTCAAAAAAATCACCACGTTTACGCATTGTGCCAAATGTCTTTTGCAGCATGTCTGAATGTCTAAAATCAATCTCTTCATCTTTAATTGTCCCAGCTGTTAGCTGATCATTTACTCGTTCGTTAAGATTATTCTGATCATCTTTAACCTCATCTGCAATTACTAATGCATTTTGCACAATAGCGCTACTGTGTTCAATCCCCCGCGCTATAGCTTCCCGTACAGATTCACCGTACACTTTCTCACGGATCCACTTTACAATTTTAGCGATTCGTGGGGGAATATCGCTTTCGTCGATATCATTTTTCTCATCAATGTGCGTCGTATCTTTATAATCAGTTTTTTCGAATTCATTTGCCATTGTTATCACTCACTCCTTCTAATTTCTTTAATCGTGTTTCTACATCTTTGTTAATTGCTGTTTGCTTCGTATTAATTGTTTCTTGATTTGTTTTAAAATCATCTAGTACTAGCACCGAATCTGCTACCTCAGCTAAGTTGTTGATGATTGTCTCTGTCTGGTGTTCTAGCGCGCTTAATTGCTTACTAATTGTGGCTAGGTCGACGTTGCCGATATTGGCAATTAACTTATCGTAGGCCTGTTTGAGCGTGGTTAGCTCCGTGGTGGTAGTAGCTAGCTCTCTGGTGAGTGTGGTGACTTTGGTGGATTGAAGTGCCACCTTGACTTTCATCTCTTGAATAGCGACCTCGTTTTTCAACTTAATCGCCAACTCGTAATCTTCCTGACTTAGCAGCTTATCGCCAATTGATAGCGTCGAACTGAGTGGGTTACATAAGTCCAGCGACTGGCCGACAATCCGCAAGCGCTCGTCGATGCCCATTAGTGGGTTAATCGTGCGGTGGTAGTTGCCCGCCTGAAACGTATCAACCGTTTTGCCAGTTAAAAGACTGAGATCAACGGCGCTCACTTGGAACTGCTCTTTGATCAGCCGTTGACTGTCCAGCATGGCTTGCCCTTTTGATTTCAGGATTGACGCAACCTTCACATCGTCCCAAACCTCTGGATGCACAACACGGCCAATCTGATCAACCAACTTTTGCGAGACTAAAAAAGGACTGCCAGCATTGACAGTCTCAATCGTTAATCTTGGTTGTGATATTTCGGAATCTCCCTCATTGGCTTGCGTCGTCGTTTCAGCCCTTGCACCTAGGGGCTTGATAATCGAATACATAGCGCTGGGATCAATCGACCTTTTGATGGACAGCAGATTGCTCGCTAATCGAATCTCTTGATTGCTTTGAATGGCAATCTCGGGCATGTAGTCGAGGTACAACCCGTCCGGTTCGTGGCGCAGTCGAATCTCACCACCGTACTTCGTGATCAGCTTATCTTTAATGGTCTCGTAGGTCGTCTTTGAGTCATCAATCGACTTGTAGACATTATCAGACGGGCTAGTCACTGTAACTTGCCCCAGCTTGATTTTTTTAAACGCATCAACTTGACGGTTATGCACATCAATCATGTGTTGCAAGAACGACTTCAAGTCGTTGTTTGCTAGCGCGTAATAGTCCTGCGTTGAATCATGTAGAAACGCCAGCAAGCCTTCACAGGTAATTTCCTTGTTAAACTCGCCACTAGTCGCCATCGAATCGGTTGTTGGGAGCACACGCCCTTCAAATAGCACCTGATTGCGCTTGGGAATCGTCACTTTGACGAACGTCGTCATCCCTTTAAAGTCGTTGTAATAGGGTGACTCTGGGCTAATGCTAAATTGAAACGAATCAATTGCATCGATGTCCCGCATAATCTTAGCCGTTAAAAGCTTGGTGTCGTTCAGGTTCTCCGAATGGATTGTGTGCTCCGTGCCGTCCCAGCCATCTCTTACCGTCACCCGATACATATTAGATCAACTCCTTATGCCAATTAAATGCTAGTTTACCCGTGCCAATCACGGTGATGGTAATCTCACCGGTTGGCAACATAAAATCCGGACTGCTTGACGTGCCAGCGTTAAGCGTAAATCGTTGTCCGCCTACTTCAATCGTGAACGGCGCACTGGCGATCAGTTCGGGCGAGATAGACGTGGCTCCGATGTTAAACAGCGTAATGGTGCGTTTACCGACGATATCAAACTCAGTATTCTGCGCGATATCCGTTTCGAAGTTGAATTCGTCCCAAATGTCGTTGCCTTCCGCCAGTTCATCGATGCGGAACGGGTAACACGTAAATTCAACCGACAATTTACCATAGGCGCGCATCTCATCCCATGAGGGTTCTTTCTGCACCTCGCCCAGGTAATAATAGTTGTGCATGATGTCGTCTTTCAGCTTCACTTTTTGCGCCGGTGCCATCAACCAATTAACGACCTGCGTCCATAACGAATATAGACGCTCTTTGGATTGGTCTTCTCCATCACGCACAATAAACGTGATTTTCATGGTGCGCTCCTTATACGTCTGGCCACCGTATAGATCACTGATATCCAAGACGGTGTTGCTAAACGGGATTGCCTGCGTGATTTTATTCTTGGCGGGCATCCCCACCGTTTTGGCTTGCACGTCCAAACCAAAGTCGTTGGATCTGTGCCCATTGAATTCAATCCCGTATGAATACTTAGATTTTATTGTCAATTGCAACTCCCCTTGCTTTTAGTTGATTGCGACGTGCTCGTTCTGTCGACCCGTATTCTTCATAAGCTGGAGAAAATGACGAACCATCGACCACAGTACGTTTATCGGCAATGATGCGGAGTAAGTCAAGCATTTTCGCGCTGTTGGCTACGTCTTGGGTTGGTGCTGAATAGGTGTTGTAAACCGTTGGCGTTGGGCGCATCATCTGCGCGAGGTTGTTGCCAGTCAAAGCGGCTGGTTCGTCAAATGCAATAGCTGGCGTCATTGATAGGCTCAACTTGTCGGCCATGCCTGAGACGGTTGATTGCACATCTCGGAATGAATCTTGCAGACTATTGTTAAGTCCGCCCATGATTGCACTCCCGGCTGGTATTAATAACTTTGCATCGTAACTAATTGGGCCTTTATGCTCCTTAATCCAACCAGCGATACCGCTAACGAACCCTTTGACTTTTTCAAAGGCAGCTTTTAAACCACCCAGAAAACCGTTCATGATAGCAACACCGGCACCACTTAAATCAATATTGGCTAGGCTTGAAAACACATTCCGAATGCCACCGATGATGCCGCTGATATTACCAGCAACAGCAGAAATCACAGCACGCATTCCAGTGAACGCACCCGATACCAATGAACGCATCGTACCGGCAAAATTGCCCAAACTACTGAATGTATTCCGAACACCGTTCACAATGCCCATAATGCCACTACCAGCGGCTGAAATAGCCGTTCTGATAAAGTTCCATGCGGTGCTTAATAATGACCGCAAGATGCTACCGGCGGAACCAAGTGAGGTGAAAACCAACTTGATACCACCGATTGCACCGCTGATTACGTTACCCGCAATTGAAACAGCAGATTGAATGTTACTCCATGCGCTAGACAGCATCGAGCGGAGGCCATTACCCGCACCACCTAATCCGGCAAACATCCCGATGACAGTCCCAACCCAACCGGCTATAACCGATAGAACTGGGGCAATTGCATTGAATGCACCAACCAGAACCGAAATAATTGGTGTTAAAAAACCGATCGCGATTCTAATGAAATCAAATGCGGCTGAGATACCCATCAAGATCCCTTTGAACACGCCGCCGAGGAATGCCCCGATGACTTGAAATGCTGGCATTAGTGCGGTGGCTAATACTGAAATAAGCGGTTGGGCTGCATTCCACAATCCGACAAACGATGTCACGACGCTTGAGATTGCCGGCCCGACAATGCCCATCATTGTGCTAAAGCCGGCAGTAACAGCCGGCACAATCGCCGACACTAAGTTTTGCAAGCCACTGAAGTCAAGTTTGGTAAATGCGTCACCAATCATTTCTACAATTGGTGTAATCGCACCTACAACGGTTGTGAATAGTGCTGGCAGTTGTGTAAAGATTGTACCCAACGTACTTGAGATAACCGGCCCAATTGATTGGAAGATTGATTGCAATGCTGTTTTAACTGTTGAACCGAACTGCGTTACCGTTGACATAATGCCACCCAATGACGCTGTGACAGCACTCGGACCACCTGCCATGCCTTGCGTTAATCCACTGATCAGTTGTTGCCCACCCGCCATGAAGCTGGGGGCGGCATCTGCAATGAATGTGGTGATTGCACCAGGCAACGCCTTTAGAATGTTACCGACCATCGGAATGAAGTTGTTGAACAAGAAAGTTGACGTGGTTTCTGCCAAGGCTTGTAGCGATGGCCCAATATCTTGTCCCAGCGACAACTTACCGAGTACGTTGGAGAGTGAAGCTTTCATCGATTCAAACGAACCACTAAACGTGCTGGCGGCTTCTTTGGCAGTCGTGCCAGTAATGTCCAATTCACCTTGTACAACATGGATTGCGTTGTAAACGTCGGCTAAATTGCTCATGTCGTATTTCTGCCCGGAGATTTTTTGCGCATCGGTTAAGAGCCGTTGCATTTCTTCCTTAGTCCCGCCATAACCAAGCTTCAAGTTGTCAAGCATGGTGTAGTTCTGCTTGGCGAAACCTTGGTAAGCGTGCTGGATATCGCCAATGCTCGTCCCCATCTTGTTGGCATTATCGGACATGTCAATCATGGCCATGTTACCGATGTCGGCCGCCTTTTCGGTGTCACCGCCAACGGATTGGAGCAAGCTAGCACTAAAGCTCGTCACGTTTTCCATGTAGGCATTCGCAGACAGCCCAGCCGTCTTATATGCTTCATTTGCGAAACCTTTAACCTTGTCGGCACTGCCCTTGAACAGTGTTTCAATCCCGCCAAGCGATTGTTGGAGGTCGGCACCTTCCGACAATGATGACGAGATAATTTTTCCCAGTGTGGCACCAACGGCGGCCACACCAGCAATTGCGGCAAGCTTAATGCCGGTGCCAATTTTAGAGCCGGCACTCTTACCCGCTGAATCCGCCTCAGGATCTAACTGCCCTTTGATAGCACCGCTAAGGCCTTTGGCTGATGGCACAATTTGTACGTAGGCTTGTCCAAGCTCAGTCGCCATTTGGCTCACCTCCTGTGATTAATCTGTTTCTAATTCGTTCGAAATCCTCGCCGGAGTCAAAAGTGGCTGCCGAATCCGCAGATTGCTTTTTCTGGTTGCCCATAACGGCATCTAGGATTGATTGCGGTCGTTTGGCACCGCGCTCAGCATCCTTAGACCGCGACCACAACAACAGGTTCACCGCATCTAGAATCCCCATGAGCACTTGCGTATTGACTGGCACTGCTTGCTGGTTCATCTTCAATTTGATGCGTGAATCATTGCGCAAATTACACGAAAAAGCAGCCACCGTTGATAACGGTAGCTGCTGATAGTCGTATATTTGGTAGGTTTCAGCGAGATCACTGATTAAGGCATCTTCGTCCAGCTTAATCATCTTGGCAAGGATCATTAGTTTTTTGTTTGTTTTTGACTCTGTAAAATCTCTTTGATTTCATTCGCCATCGCTTCGGGTGGCACAATGCCATCAAGTTTTCGCACATGGTTTTTCAAACGCTTAGCACCATCATCACCCAAAAGTAATTTAATTACTCTGGGCAAGGCCATTGCATCATCTTCAAGCTCGCTAAGCGCTTCAAGCAGTTCATAATTTTCTAACTGCTCTTTTGAGATTGAAAATTTAAATCCCGATTTCGTTTTTCCTTCTAAAAACATTATTTAGCCCCCATGGTTGACTTATTTTCTGTTCCAGATGCTGGCGCACCTTCTGGATCAGTTGTTGCCTTTGGCTTTTGCATATATTCGTAATGAGTATTAGCTTCTGGTGTGTCATCCGGCATTGCAGATAAGGTTGTTTCGTAACCAACTGCATCCCCATCGGCATAGGTGATATCACCAATTTCAGAAACCTTCCCGTTCGGAATAACAATTCGTTTCAAGTTACCGTCCTTTAGCACCATATCGAATACAAGCACATGCTCTTGCAGTTCGATGGCGTTTGCCTTAATTTCGATCATCGTATCCAACGTGCCTTTCACATTGTCAGGCCCATAGACTTCTTTTAACACTTCAACGTTTGTCGCTTCCAGCAAGGTGTATTGGAAGGTATCTTCCTTTTCAGTTTGTGTTGAATTAACAACAGCGCCACCCCACGCCTTGATTGTTTCAGCCTTACCCGAGTTCGTATTAACTAACCCGTCGTCTGAAATGTACCCTAATCCTTTGTATGCATCGGGTAATTTGGTAATGGCGTCTTTAGGAAGTTCCGTCCCTTTTGGCGCGGTATAAATCGCACCACCAACTTTTGGTTTGGCGGTTGTTACATTACTTGCATCTGCCATTAATATGCCTCCTAATAATAATTAATATCAAATACCGCTTGATAGCGGTATTCCTTAGTTGTCGTATCTGTGAAATCGTAGTCGCTGTTGAGGCTAACCCCGCTAATTACATCCAGCGTGATCAAGTCTTCAACAACCCGCTTCAATTCTTCATTCAACATGCCGGCTTCGTATTTTGACTTGCCGTAGCTTTGGAATGCAAAGGTGCCAGAAAGCAGATGGTTCTTTTTGGCACCACCTGTTTTTTCAAAAATAACGTAGCTAGCTGGCATCTTGTTTTGGCGGTCGGTGTAAGCCGGCACAGACAAGTGCGTGTTCAAAAAATCTAAAATAGTGACTTCAATCATTAGCGCACCGCCTTTAAGATGGTGTTGTTTTTCATGTTGTCGCGCTTCGCCTTAATGGTTTCAGCGCGCACCATTGCATTGGCACGGTTCTTGCCGACGTAAATGTCTTGTTCATAACCATCACCGCACCGCTTGCGAATAGCAGCTGCCCGCTCCGTCAAGACGGCTTGCATCTCAGGCGACTTTAGCAGCTGTCCAACGCCAGCGTAATTAAGAGCAAATCCTTTTTTACTCATAACGCTCCACCATCACTTTCTTGTTCCAATCGAGTGGGATAAGCTCGTCGATGCCTTCGAGTGGAATGCCAAACACCTTCCAGCGCTGGCCGAAAAACTCAACTGGCTTGTTTTCCCAATCGTGGGTATCACCCTTGGGGATTGCAAGCGTGTAAATCGCCTTGCGCCCCGTCAAGTTAAGCTGGTTCGTGATATCATCGGCCGATGCTGGGGCAACGAGTACGTTGTCCACTTTGACCGGCTTATCTTCTACGATTGGATTGCCAAGCGGGTCTCTGACCGTTTCAACCTGGTCAATTAATGTGATCGTGATCCCTTGTATCTTCCGCATAAAAATCAATCACCCCATATCTTTGCCGTTTTAAGCCTAACCGGCTCAATTCAGAATTTTTGATGAACATCCCGCCACCAGGTACGAGGTATGAACCTGAATAGGAGTAGCCAAGTGCGCTTTGAGTCATCTGTGTCATTGGTTCTTGATTGGTGGATGTCATCAATGTGCGTGCAATCACATCCACTGTGACTGAGCAAGCAACGCTGGCGTAAACTTCATCAGATGCGACCATCTTGTCTAAATCCTTACCAACTTTGCGCGCTTCAAGTCGTAGTGCGTTTGAAATGACATCCAAAAGCGCAGTTGCTCTGGCCGCCTCATCTTGCTTCAACTTGCGCCACATGGTCTCAACGTTTTCAATTGTTGCGAATGGCTTCATGCCATCACTCCCCTTGGCTCATCATCAAATCATAGAGCACTTGTTTTTTAGCTTTAGGATCATACTTGATGCCTTGCGCGTCCAGTTCTTGCATAATTTGGTTGCGAGTGACACCATCGAATCCGGCCATGTCTTCACTAACTGCTGGTGTTTCCGGTTCTTGTTTGGGTTCATCTGCTGATACCTGTGTTTCCGCAGGCTGTTCCACTTTTTCTGCTACTTTAGGTGCTGGGACGGGTGCTTGTCCCACTGGTTCGGATTTATCAATCCGTACCCAGTTGGCACCTGAAATTTTGCAATCTGTCATTAAAATAAAGCCTGTTTTTGTGTTTTGATATTCCATGATTAAGCCTCCACTTTAGGTTTGATAACACGTGCAAATTGAGTGCCATCCATGATGCCCCAGCCAACATAAGTTTCTGAACGTAGGTAAACTTGGTTGTGCCCTTTCAAATCTTCGCCAGAATTATCAGGATCACCATAAGGGATAACTTCCAATGGGATTTCTTTTGCATAACCCCATTTGAACATGTTGGCAAAGTCACCGACGATTGCTAAATCATCGCCACCACCCGAAACGGTTCTGTTAATATCTGTAGGTAATCCATTAATTGAACCAGGGTTAGCACCCCAAGTTAATTCAGGGAACACACGCACATCATCTCTAGTCCGCATTGCAGATAATGCGGCTGACATTACGGTATCCATCGCCATCCCAGTTACAGAGCCCTCTGAGCCTTGCACCATACCAACTGCTGCTTCAATATTGGCATCTGGATTAGCCTTGTCAAAATCAACAGTTTGCGTCACTTTTCCATCAAAACTATTGTTGCCAATGATCGTTGAAGCTACCTTTGTTCGTGGATTAATGCCATGAAACGCCATCAAGTCAATCCCACGCGCTAACTTCAAGGCATAGCCTTCATTGAATGCCTTCAAAATTTCAATCTTACGTTCTTCTGAGGCAAACATAAATTCTTCCGATACACGAGCACCATATTCTACTTTAATTGGCACGATCGTCACTGGTGCGAGCGTCACACCACCATGTGTTTTCTTCCCATTTTCGGCTACGATATCAATATCTTGGTCCATTGAGAACGTGAATTCTTTGCTGCCATCGAACGGTACTGGTACTTGTTTCGCCAGAACCGCAAGGGAGCTTTTGCCCTTCACCTTGTTCACTAAGTCAGTCACTAATTCTGGATCAAATAAACTTGCTTTTGATAATACTCCCATTTTCTATTCCTCCATATTCATGTTTTCGAGTAAACTTCTATACTTTTCATTTCCGTCAGCGCCCTGATGTCCTTCTGGGTCAGCAAGCGGCGGCGTTGGGTTCATCGGTTTCATAAATCCCGATAAGCGCTCTGCATCTTTGGTGATTGCCTCTTCATCATCACCTTGCAAACGATCAGCGAGGTCAATTGGCAAGCCATTTTTTAGGGCAATTTTTGTCCGTAAATTGGCTGTTTCGAATCCTGAAATTTTAGCCATCATGTCGGCTTTTTCTTGGTCAAACCCTTTGACCTTTTCACTGGTTTCGCTGACCGTCGTTTGTAGGGCCGAATTTTCGGCCGTCAATTCTTCGTTGCGTGATTTCAATTGGTCGTAGTCCGCATATTTTTCCTTTACACGTTCGATGCGGTCCTTGATAATCGCGTCTAATTCCTCTTGCGTTTCGATTGTTTTAAATGTCATGTTAATGTCCTTTCCCAGCTTTTCCCGGCTGTATCGGTAATTTTTGACACTAAAAAAATGGCACCTAATAGATGTCGTTTTAATATCTGACTTTTTGTTTTGCTTTTGGTTTAAACTCGGTGCAAGCCCAGTGTGCTAGCATCGCGCTATCCATAAGACTGATGTCCATATCATCAAATTGCGACCGATATCCGAATCCACCGTTGGTACCGATATTCCGCTTATCAGAGTTGGTCACAACCTTGGTTAATGACGGTTGTCCAGCATGGCAAATTGTCCGCTGGTAAATCCCGTTTTCCCAAAGTGAGTTTGCCTTGATAACCTCTTTCACGGTTGGTAGTACGGCACCTTTAATCTTGCTATCGCGCATGTCATCATCGAGCATCTTTTGCCCCGCAGCACCATCAATCACGATTGTCGAAACGTCAGCTTCTTTCAAAAAGCCGATTATCCAGTGATCACCATTCCGAACTGATTGGCAATCGATTGTTTCAATAAAAATCTTGCCTGATAGCGTGCGGACTGCGACGCTCATGGCAACATTGGTGTTGTCATTGCCGTACTTAATCCCGACAAACAACTTGCCCTTAAATACAGGCATGGCCTTAACCAGCAGTTGCCGCCAATCTCGTTCAGAGATGGCGGACTTCTGATTGTATTTCGGCCAGTAGCCCAAACGTTGCACATTATGATCTAGCTTGTCATCCCCAAGTTCAGCTTCAATTTTTCGTTCTGTCAAGTGGTACCCCAATGACGGATTCGACTGATACCACGCATCGATGTCGTGAATATCAGTCATCTTTTCAACGGACCATTCCGCCCAGCCCGAATACTTGCTGTTGCCGAATAAGGTGCTTTCACGATAACTTGAGAAAACTGTCCCGCTCGAAACAGGGGTTGGCGGTGTCCCACACATAATGGTCATCGGGTTGTCACTATCGGTCACGGTGTATTTCAAGGCTGATTCTTGTTCAGTGGTGTACTCTTGGGCTTCATCAATAATCAGGATGTCAAAGCCTTCACCCAAACCACCGCTGGACGTCCGCGTTCTAAACTGAATAACGCCGCCGGTTGCATAAAGTTCAAGTCGCTCCTGCCCTTTTGCCTTAATGGAATTAAAGTCGTCACCCTCGACATATCCGCTCTTCTCTAAATATTTTTTTAGTTTTTCGAATGAAGAGTGTGACGTACTAATCCGGTGGGCGGTATGCAAGATATTCAAGCCTTTTTTAAGCGCCCACATTTCAACCGCGTAAATAACTTCGGTCTTCCCATTACGGCGCGGGATTGAATATCCAAACTTTTGATGCGTCCATAATCCGTCTTGATCAACGGCCATGACGTGTTCCAGCATTTCAGCTTGCCATGCGTAAAATTCATTACCGGTTTTTTCGTAAATCTCGACCGCTTCGCGATACATGGATTCGTGATATGGCAATATTACCGATTGAGTAGGATGCTGATTGCCAAATCGAACTGTAGTAGTCATGGCTCAGTCCTCCTTCAATCTTATCCGCAGTTTAACGACATGCTTAGGTCGATTGGTGTGATTAAAGCTTAATGCACTGGTTTTCAAACTTCTTGTAAGCATCAAAATAGATTTCGTCGCGATTACCGTTATAGGTTACTTCGTAGTACATCCCATCGGTAACACTTGTGCTAAGCAGTGCCTTGTTATTTTGCAATGTTTTACAACTCCAAACGACAAATACACCTTCGGGAATGATTGGCGCCGCGGCATCAGTTCTATCCATATGTGAATTCGTGTAATCCGCAACGAGCCGTTTGCATTTTTCAATAAAATCTTGTGAGTCCAATTTTGTTTCCTCCTAATTTTTGGTATAAAAATAGCACTCAACTATGCGCTGGGTGCTGGGGTTTTCTTTTTAATATTGAGTTGCTTGCGTGCTTCAATCTTGGTTTCCCGTTGCGGATCAACCCACTTCTTTGACCAGACGTCTTGGCGACGGCCAGAACCTGGGTCATACTCAACGGTACACCGGCATCGTTCGTGGCGCTGGTAAATCTCTTCCGGCTTGTCAAAGTAATCATATGAACCAGCTAGACTACTGCACCACTTGCACGCCTTACCGACAACGCGCCGCGTAATCTTGGGGCGCAATCCCGACTTAGCTTGGAACTCAACATTGCTTTGCAACACGTCGTCCACAACGCTTTGGCTGAACGTGACAATTGGCTCATTTAGCAGCCACTTAATTTTGTCAAATTCCGGTTCACTAGAAACACGATTGACGATGCCGTCCACGCGGTCTTGATTCAGGTCGGGTACCTGGGCGCGCATGTGGATGTTTGCCGAATGATTAAGCTGGGTTTGCACGTCGCTAGCGTAGCCCGTAATCAAGTCGTAATTCTTTTGTAGTGTCTCGTTGATCACACGATTCGCAATATTGAAATACATACGGCCATCCGGTAGCAATTCAGCCGTGACATTAGCGCCCAGCACATCGGCAAGAATCTCACCGACTTCTACCGAATATTTATTGACATCGAGGTACGTTGCTTTCTTACTTTGCAACACTTGCAACGCTGATTTTAATTTAGCACTGTTGAATGTGCGCTGATCAAATTCTTTGTTGATTGTTTCCAATAACCCCGGCACGATATCATTGTCCACTGCCATCCGCCCCCTTAACACCAGTTAAATCACGGATTATTTCAGCATCAATGAAACCTGGGATTGCCTGATTCAACTTGAGTGCACCGTCGCCTATCAACGTCAGTGCACTGGCATCAGCTTCAAATAGCGGCTCCCACTTCGGTACGGTCTTGCTGAATTGACTGCGGTAATATGGCTGTTGATCACGCAGACATGCAGCAAGGTAAGCGACATTCAATAAACCTGCCCCAAGCGAACGTTGCGCCTTACGACCAGCAAGTCGCAAGTTCTCATGGCTAGCTTTGATGGCTTCAACGCTCGATGGGTTATCTGAGGCAAAGCCCAAATCGTCCATCGTCAAACCAGACTCACCAGCGAAACCAGCAGCGGCCGTTTTGAGTTGCTCAGTGAATGGCGACATTGATGCCGTTGAGAATTGTCCAAGCGTTGGACTGTCGTTGTTCTCATCCTTTGTGAATTGTAGCATCGATGAAACAGTAGCCTTCCATGTATCCATTGGCTCGGCATCATTTGAGAGTCCAACAGCATACTTTTGCGGATATGAGTAGAACTCGGCAGTAATTTCCGCCCGTTCCAATGTCCGCTTGGCATATTGCTGGTAATACATCCCGGCACGCGAGATTCTAGAACGTCCAAAAGGTCGCACCGCATCAGGTCGATGGATAACCGGTACTAATAACGGATGTCCTGTTGGATTCGGCTCGTTGAAATTCTTTATTTTGGGGTCTGAGAAATAAAACCATGTTTCCGCTGGGGTGAAATACGCTTCGACAACTGGATTGTATAAGTTATCCCGCTCTAAGACGGCATAGCCTTCTGTCAACAAACCAGTGATGGGATCAATCACTCCCGTGGCGTTTGTCGCCTCAATCACCTGCAGGCGTGGCAAGTCATCGGGCCCTTTTGAGATATAAACGAACGCACATGATGCAATGAGCGCGGACAAGACCACGCTATCAAAAAATACATCGGGATTGTTGACCGTAAAAATTTCATTAGTTTCGTAATCGTCGTGCATAAACTCTCGAAATACCAATCTGTCTGCTAAGCTGTCAACGCCTTTTCCTGTCCAGCCCAAAACTGAGCGATACCGATTACGGATTGATTGCGGAATCGTCACACTAAAGTTATTGTCAACGTGTTTCATCGCATATTGCTTATATCTTAGCAACGCCCGCGCACGGTGTCGCTGTAGCTTTTGACTAAGGTAAACCTTCCCTTTTAATTCCATTTTGTCAACTCCTTTCGCATTCGCGCGAGAAAAAATGTACAGTGACGGCGTGAAGGACTCTGTGACTCGCGGTAGGGGAGTAACCCCCCTACCTTTCAGACCGTCAAAATACTGATTTAACGCGCTTTGTAATTAATCCATTTTATGCTTTGTGGCAGATTTCTATTGCCAATCACCTTTGGCTCTTCTTTTTGAACGAACAACTTGTCGGACTTCTGTCGGTTGCATGACCAGTGCGCAAGCTGTAGGTTATCCATCGCTGATGGATGCCCGCCCTTGCTGACCGGAATGATGTGATCAATGACCGCACTCATTGGATCAGGTGCTTTGAGTTGCTTATCGACTGGCTGACCACAGATGCCACAGACTGATTGCGTCTTGAGGATTGTCTTCTTGTTGTGCTCAAAGGCAACACGATGCGGTCCCTGCTTGTCTGCTCGGATGGTACCACCTCCCTTCTAATTGTGCCAGGGGTACTTGCTAGACCAGGGAGCATACTCTACTGGGCCTCATACTTACGCATAAAGCTGAGGTTGTTATCTACTGAACTGAAATGTTCTAAGTATTCCAGTCGTTTAGACTGCGCTCTGTAGTCCTTAACTGTGCCGCCCTTTACAACAAAGTCGTTCACTCTTTTCAGCTGAGCAAGATACTTCTCTCGAATGTCGTTGTGTGGTTTCATGTGCTACCTCCTAATCAAAGACAACAAAAAAGGCGCACCCGATTGGATGTGCCTTTTTTGCAAACTTCTATGCTATTACTATAAACCGCCCGAATCAATAAAACCATACACTTTGTGAGGTCTCATAAAAGTCACATTGGTTATTCACCTTTTTTTGCCTTTTCCCACTCTTCTTTTAAATACTTCCTCGATTTCTCAACTACATCCCCAATATGTTTTCTACAGTTTTTGTCTATATTCAGCAACGTTTGACTTTCTTCTTTGGTTATTTCTTCACCGTCATAAATTTTATTGATAACATATCTGTTAGCATTCACAATAACTGAGAATATCTCAAAATATTCCAGAAATTCATTATTTCTTTTGCCTTCTCCAAATTGAAGTTGAATCAAACTCAACGACTTCTGTAATCGCGTTGTAATATTGTTCACTTCTAAAAATAGTTCGTTTTTACCCCGTTCATCGCTCTTATTATATTTAGCCATTAAAAGCCAATATTCAGATACTTGTTGCAGATACTCGGCAACAATTTTTCTAAATTCATTAATCCATTTAATTCTACTTTTCGAAATTAAATCGGCTTTAAACTTTCTACGACTATCCCAAGCAGTAAACGTTAGTGAGATTATTGCCAGTACAGACGTAATACCAATCCAATTAAACTTATTGTCACTATCTACAAAAAAATGATTAAAGAATCTAAGATGCCACACTTTATTTCCCATACCCCAAATATCCGTCCAATCAATCACTATTACAAGTACGATAAATACGGTTAATAGAGCGCTCATAATTCGAGCTAATATTATAAACTTATGTTCTGTGCTTTTATTATTCCATTTTTCAAAAAAAACATATAACTCTTTAAACATCGTATCCCACCCCAATAAAAAATAGACTTACTTCTTAGTAAGTCTACCGTAACTGGTCGCCGACAACAACTTGCAATTCGTACTTATCAGCATCCCATTTATCTAGAAAATCTAACCTGCGGTGTAGCTCGGCATGTTTCTTGCGGATGTAAGACAGCGTGTAGTGCACCTCGTTGTCCTCTGCAATCTCTTCCAGTGTTTGCCCATCAATGTACTTCTTGCGGAGTATTTGCTCCTCAATGCCATTAAATGAGCTTACCAGCTCTCTCAAATCATGTTGAGCTTGGACACGCCATTGCAATTCTTGTTCCAGCCGTGCAATCTCTTCTTCAACGCGTGCGCCTTTTGACCCTTTCACCAAGTGATCATTGCTTAGATCACCACTCACTCGACGACTTAGCTCAGCTTGTGTTTTCAACAGATTCCACTTTAAATACTTGATATCATGATCGAGTTGCTCATATTCTTGCAACCATTCAAACCGTTTCGCGTTAATAACCAACAACGCCCCCCCTTTGTTTGGTATAATATTGGTAGGATGTCAAAGGGATGGCCGCGTTGGTAGCGCGGTCTTTTTTTATGCCCTAAAACGGTAGGTCATCTGGGTCAACAGTCACGCCATTATTGCCAAACAAGTCTGGCGCCGACGTTGGAAATGGTTCGCTTCTTCCTACTTGTCGATTGTCGTCGTTCGCAGCTTGTTTCGATTCAATGAACGTAATGTCACTTACTACGATTTCGTTGCTGTAAACCTTCTGGCCATTCTTTTCGTAATTGTTATTGCGCATATCTCCGTCAAAGAGGATTTTTGACCCCTTGTGAAAGTTTTGTTCGATTATCTTTGCTCTCTCTCCAAATGCCTTGCAATTGAACCAGTCGCTCTCGTATTGCCCTGTTTGGTTATCCTTATAACGGCGCTTGACGGCGATGCTGAACATAACCACCGTGCCATTGCTGTTCATCTTCGGGTCCCGGCCAATAATGCCGAATACGTTACCTAGCTTCATCCCTTATTTACCCCTCTACTGATTATTATGAATGTGGCGATCACCATGATTGGGTAAATTACCCATAACCACTTGATGGCGGTGATGCCTCGGTTGGTTAAAAACCATAGCCAAAATATGCTCATAGGTCGCCACCTGGATATTCAGTGCCCCAATTAATTTCAATTATTTTTCCAATCTCATTCCCCATCATACCTTTTCTAATATCGACGGAGATCCGCATTTCTGGGAATGCTTTTTTTAATTTATCGACGAATCGAGAATCATATCCCATTCTAGCGTCGCGACTTTCCTTAATCTCACTTCTTCTGATAGCAATCTTCATGCTTGTTTTGCCTTGTTTAGCAAGAATGAGCATCTCTTTCTTGATATCATAGTTTTTTAAGTATCGCTCGAACCAAATATCATATGTTTTATTTGTTTCATTCACTAAAATCTCTTTCGTTATTTCTATCATGTTGCTACCTCCGTTTATTTGACTTGCGCCATTTGATTGGTTTGCGTTGTTGCACTAAATATCGTTCGATTGCTGTCAGTATCGGTTTTAAGGTCGCCACTATTGCTTTGAACACTTCAACGTAAAAGTCTACTACTGCATTGACAAACGTCTTAAATCCGTCCATAACGGCTTGTGCTGACTTGTCAAAACAATTAGGTTCCAATTCTTTTGCTTGACGTTCAATTCGGCGATGCCTATCATTCATTAGTTCACCTCCATGTCATCAAGCAATGCTCTTTTCGCCGATTCTAGTAGACCGATAGTCTGTAAACTTGAATCGCTGGTTCGATAGGTCGTTATTTCCCCATCACTGGAAAGACCGGTGATGACAATGGCGTCATAGTCATCCATGGCTATGCTTGACAGCTTGAAAAATTCCTCGTTTGACATCCCACGTTCTTGCTTGCGCTTAGCTTCTTTGAATTCAATGCTCATGCCGTAACCTCCATTTTTAAACTGCCAACTTTAAACGCACGTAGCTGGTCGCTCATGTTTTCAGATAAGACGATGGCAGCAACTGTCGCTTCGCCCCTACTGGTAAACACTAACGGCATCCCATTGCTACCACAGACACAGCCATAAGCTCGGATGACTGTGTATTTTTGCATTTCTTGACTGCCATCAGCACGGCGCACATTCTTGTAGCGTTCAATCTCCTCATGCTGGGCAACGACCCAAAGCTTATCGGGTGCTATTTCTGAATCAAAATTGATTGTTGATTGCATTGCAAAATCCTCCCATTAATCGACAAAACCCATTGCCTTGATTATTGGCAATAGCTTAATTCGTTCCCCACATTCACATTGATACGATTGGTCATATCCAATATTTGCATCAACTAAATGCTGCCGATCACACACACGGCACTTAACGTTCAATTGTATCTGGTTCCCTCGCCTATATTTTTTGGCTTCGGCGGAATTTTCCGCTGTACTCTCAAATAGCTTGGTAGCAAGTGTCATTTGTTCCGGAGTGAATGGCTTATCTGAGGTGAAAACTAAACTCTTGGTTTCTGAATTAATAGATATCTCCATAGTGGTGTGCCTCCTGTTAATATTAGCTGCGCGATGTATTTGCTATTTGGGATGCTCCCCTGCCAAGTAATTCAGATTCACCCCACTTCAATTGGTGCGACTCTTCAAGGTCAAAGCTGTTCTTGGTGACATCCCTCTCATAGCCATGCTTGCCCCAAATTTCCAAATCTTGTTTGTGGAATACACGGCGCTCATGAGTGTCGCGGTCTTCACCGGTTACGGTATTGTCCATATCACGAATAACGCTAACTTGACGGTGCATGTTGCCAAAGATGTCCATGACATTATTTAGAATGTCACCTTGTTTTAATTGGTCTTTTTGCATTAGTATTGCTCCCCTCATATTCGATAACATCGGCCACGTAGATTGATCCGAGTAACTGCTCAAAGTCGTAGTCATTCATCCCTAGCCAACGCTGGTACCACTTCAAATCAGCTTCACCCGTTTGCCAATCGTCAATCAAGTGCATTAATTCGGATGTGCACTCGTCGTTGTGACACTTCGGTTCGCCTTCGAAATAACCATAGCTGCTTACAATTTCAACAACAACGCCAAAGCGCTGCTCTAACTTCAATTTAATGAGTTGCATTCAATCACCTCCACCCATCACGTTGCTTTCGTTCATACTTGGTATATTGTTCTAGCAAGTACGCCTTATCTTCCTCACGCCAGTCCCAAAACTCTGGATTGATAGACTTTTATCTGCTTTTCACTCAATGAAATTGAGTGTGGATTGTCGAGGTCAACCCACGTTAACCCGTTATCTGCCCCTAAATATTTGCCACTTATGGGATGACGAACCCACCATCTCCGCTTTATTCTTTTAGTCATCGCGATCACTCCACATTCTTCCTATATCCGCCACATCTTTAAGTAGACGTGCCAGCCTGTCATTTCAAAATATTCAATCTCTAACTCCGTAATCTGATAGCCCTTATACATATTTTCGAAATAGCCTTGCCCCTGGTCAGGCAACTTTGCTAGTTTTTCCAATCGACGTTGGGAATACTTATGATCATTAGTTCGCGAAATAGGTCTAGCCAAATTCTTAGATGATGACCAGCGCTTTTTCCCTTTTGGGTCTTTGCTGAGATAACTCGCAATCCCAGTTACCCCGTTGTCATTAGCTCTAATTGTTTTGCAATTCGCATAACCCAGTTGCTTTCGATTTCGTCCACGACCCTTAGCCCATAACTCTTCAATTTCATCCCGAGTTACACCCACTGCACTTTTCAACACGATATGATGATTAATTCTGACAGATTCATCCCCACCCTCAGTAACTAGGATGTATTGCAGGTCATGCCCGGCATTTTTATACAATCTCTTGATTCGCCGGATATAGTTCCCAACTTCTTTGAGTGCTGCATCAATCGTTTCAGGTTTCATTGGATCTTGATAAGTGAGTGTTAGGAAATAGTCCCCGTTGTAGAAATTGGCATTCACAAGTTGTATCAAGTATCTTTTAGCATTCTTCTGATTGAGATTCTTTTGCTTCGGTTCGGATTCTCGCTTACGTTTTGACCGAATCCCTTTTTTTGTATATTGATCAGCATTAAACGTTCTGGGAATCACGTCTACTTCTAAATATCTATCCCCACACCAAATCTTTTTTTCCCGTGTGTAACTCCGCATATTCATTACCTCTAATCTATGGTCGCTAAGTTAATACCTGAAACAAGCCCGCTTAATGCCTTACTAACAAGGACTAAGAATTACAGAGCTTGGAGCATATTAAAAGCCTTCAAACCGGCTCATTGACTTATCCACAGATAAAGAAGTATAATTTGTTTGCGGAAACTATATCTTTAGTTTGTGGAAAGTCTTGCCAATCGGTAAGGCTTTTTATTTTGTCTAAATTCCGATACGTGCCATATTATCTGACGGCCTATGTTTAACTTAGGTCGTCGTTTCTTATTCATCAGAAATCTCAAATTGTCGAATGAGTGTTTTCGTTGCCGTTGCTGGTTCCCAATCTTGAATGAAGTCCATCACTAGTTTGTAATGTTTCTCTCGCAGTTGCGATCTGGTGTCAACGCCAGAAACCTGCTTAACTCCCTGGTTGATGTCACGGTATAGCTGTCCGCGTTGTTTCTGTGATAATCTGCCAAATCCACGAGCAACTTCGCTAACACGCTGCCTAATTCGACGCGAGATAAAGCTATATGTGCCTGGTGATAAAGGTGCGTTGTCTTCAATTTCATCAATCCGGTCTTCTAGTGCTTCCACCTTTTCATTTGAATCGCCCATATTTTGCAAAACCAATTTAAGCATTTCCTGCGGTGTTGTTGGCAGTTGCATGGGTTCCTTAACTACTTTTTCCATCTGATTGAATGCTGAGATGTATTTCAATTTGAATTCCAGCGCCTTTTTTCCGGTAAAACTCATAGCCAACAATGTGAATCCATCACGATTCATATAATAAATTCGCCTATTACGCCCATATGAATCTGGTTCATTTCCATTTGAAAACATCTGTCCAAAATTGGATACATCTTTTAAACTGTCGATGTCTCGTAAGATATGCTGATGATTCTTTTCAAAAGCTTCTGCTAATTGCAAGCTGGTTGTTACTGCCTGCAGTTCACGCATAAAAACTAACTGATTCATTTCATCCATTGCGTGCATCCCCCTTTTTGTCCCAAATCTCATCAAGCACATACATAATCATCTGATCAAGTTGCTCATCAGACTCAGCAAATTCAACTGATTCAACGCCGTGGATTGCGGCCCAAACTTCAATGATGTCATCGATGTCGTCGTGGCTTAGTCCTCTGATGACTTCACCCAATCGCATGCGGTCGCTAAACGAGATTCCAACCTCTTCTTTGAACCGCTGATCATAACGAACCAGCAACGCATACTTCATTAACTGATGGCCATCGTACTTGATTGGGACTTCCATATTATTCGTGATAACTCTTTCTATCAGATTCACTTGCTGTTCTCCTTTGATTCAAAATAATCTGGTGTATGCAATACTGAACTTGCAAAATAGCCAATTAAGACCGTCGCCCACCAAAATGCCATGTCGCTGTTTCGGCTCACAATCAGCAATGTGACCATGATGCCAAACACGATGCGGTCGATGTTCATTAAGCGTTTTGTGTTTTTCATCCCTTTAAAAACCCCGTGATTTCTGCAAAGTTATTGCGAATAAACTGCGTAAACCCTAATGACTCCATGCTGTATTTGCCACCGTGATATGGGTAGTAAACACAGCCACCGTTGTCCATATCCAATCGCTTTTTAAATTCAGTCAGGATTTTCTTCAAATCCGCTTTAGTGTAGCCTGTCATTTCAACAGCTTTGTTCAAATCCCAGATGACTTGCCGGTCGGATTCAAGTTGCTCACGCTTTTCGGTGCTGATCAACTCAATACCAGCTGGTAACTCAATTGAAAATTGTGGGATAACAACTTTAGTTCGCTCCATGTTCCATGCCTCCTATTAGTTTCTTAAATCGTCCAAACTCACGTCTAGTGCATCGGCAAACTTACACATAAGTTCAAAGCTCGGCTTCTTGATATGGCCTAATTTGAAGTCTGAAATAACACCAGAATGCACTCTCATGCGTTTAGCTAGCTGTTCTTGATTCATTCCTTGATCTTTCATCATTTGTTCAATAATTGTCCACAATGTAATTACCCCCTATATGTGGTATCTGAATCTTGAACTCCCGCCTATATCGGGTATAATTAAAGTGAATAGTGACACAATCCAGTTGCGCTATTTAATTAATCTATTGTTTCGAGGTGAAAAATATGGGTAAAAACCAACATGTGGTACCCGGTTCCGACGGCGGTTGGAATGTTAAAGGCGCCGGAAATTCTAAGGCAACTGTGCACACGGACACGAAAGCCGAAGCAACAAAAATTGCCAGAGAAATTTCTAAAAATCAGGGGTCTGAATTATTTATTCATGGTCGCGATGGTAAAATTCAAAGTCGCGATAGTCATGGAAATGATCCACACCCACCAAAAGGTTAGTCATATTTTGGTGTCAATCTAATTCTGTAACCAGTAGCAGGAGTTGCATCAGTTGATGTGATTTCTGCTATTTTTTTGCCATCATTTGTTTCCACAATTAGTTTCGTATATCGTTCTTCATTGATAATTTCAATTTTTTGTTCCTTCATGTTTCATGCCTCCAATCGGTACTGATAGTCATTAGTGCGTAATCGCGACCACTGAGGGGTTAATTCAAGTAGTAGTTTTAAGCGCTCGGCTATATTCAATAATCTGGGGGAATATTGATGTTTAAAGGAGTAATTCCATGAGACACCCCCTCAGTAGCCACGATTACGCACTAATTTTGTTTTTGCTATTTATGATCCATTTTGAATGAATCCACTTTTTCATTAATTTGTTTGGCCAATTCTTCTTTCATCTCTTTCTTAGTTTGATTTCGCCAAAACATTAAAAGCGCAAAATTCAAAATAAAGAAAAGCAATGCGACGGCAAAAATAAATAATGCAAATTTCGTTTGCCAGATAAGCCATGCAATTAGACCAATCAATAGCACAAGTGCGGACGCCATATTCCAGCCCATTAATACGGCCATTTCCTTTTTCCATTTTTCCATGATTGACACCTCCTCACTTATGATTAATGCAGCAACCGGCTAAAATGGAAAAAGAGATTTCAATTATTTAGTTGCTAGCTCTTCATCCCTAAGTAACTCATCAATTGTTACATCGAGATAATCTGCAACTTTTTTTAACTTATCTACTGAGGGAATAGATTTACTCCACTTTGAAATCGTTGATGATCCAAACTCCAAATCCTTTTCCATTTTATTAATTGATACACCTTGCTCTTTGGCAAGCATCTTAATTTTGCTGTACATCAATTCAGTCCACCTCACTTTATTGGAATATTTTCTTATTTCTTGTTGACTTGTTCGGAAAATATTCTATAATTAAGGCATACGAAATAACCGTAAAGCTCCCCAGCATTACTTCGTCATTTCGTATAAGCCCAGAACGTGGGCTTATTCCGTATACCTTATTTGCTAACACCAATAATATATCACGGAATATTTTCCACGTCAATAAAAATATAGTAAATTTTCCGAGGTATAAACATGACAATTATAGACAGGATCAAAGAGCTTGCTGCAGAACAACGTATTAGCTTGGCAGAACTTGAACGTCGAACAGGTCTTTCCAGTGGTTCTATTACGAAATGGGGTAAAAGTTCACCTTCAATTGATAAACTTCAAAAGGTAGCAGACTACTTTGGTGTCACAACTGATTTTCTAATTGGAAGAAATGTCACATCTAGTAATGATTCAAATCCTGAAGCCGAACTTCTAGCTGCGCATTTGAATAAAGATTTTACTGACGACGATATGGCTAAGATTTTAGACTATATCGATATGATCAAAAAATCAAAGAAATAGTAACTACCATCCCAAGAATAAGTGATGTGAATTATATATGGATATGCTCGACTCATTAATTGCAGAATCATCTACAGAATTTGATATTAAACCTCGAACCGATATGCCCGCAGGTGTTGATGGTCTATGTATTGGTAAAACAATTATCATTAACGCTAAACGCACGCGCGTTGAACAGGCACAGACATTGGCTGAAGAAATCAGTCATCAAGAGATATCTGTTGGTGATATTCTTAACCCAAATGATATTGAGAGTGCTAAGCAAGAAACAATTGCACGTCGCCGCTCGTTTAACCGTCTGGTACCACTCGATAAGTTAGTTGCAGCTTATTGGCAATCAACCAATGAATTTGAACTAGCTGATCACTTGGACGTAACTGTCGAATACCTTTTCGACGTCTTAGCATATTACCGTGAGAAGTACGGTGTTATTGTAAAAGATAATATTCTAATCAATTTCGCCAATGGTATTCAGATATTAAAAGCATAAAAAAGCGCCCTACTTCGTGGGGAAGTAAGACGCAAATTGCTCTGATAAAAACATAAAAAGCAACAACTATAAACATAGTTTAACATATTTGGAGGAGATATTGTGGTTAAAATTGGGGTTAGAAAGCCAAGTATTAAACGTTCAATCAAGGCGCGTACAACCGGAAAATTAAAGCGCTCCGTAAAGCGTGCGGTCATCCCTTATTATGGAAAAAAAGGTACGGGAATGTTAAAAAACCCAAAGAAGGCCGTTTATAACCGTATTTATAATAAAACAACTGTAGGCATCAATCCGATGTCTCAAATAGGTGCCTCAAAAAAGACATCGCATCCCAAAGTAAAACCTACCGTGACAACTAAGGTCCCCATTCAAACTGGTAAAGATTCCAATATAGCATGGGGCTTATGGCTATTATTTGGATGGCTCGGCGGTCACCGCTATTATCTGGGCCGAAAAGGTACAGGATTCATTATGACACTATTAGCGCTACTTACCGCTGGATACGGTCTAATCATTACTATTCCATGGATGCTACTTGATACAATTCGAATTAATAAGTGGCTGGCAGAGTATAAACAATCTCCAGTCGCGGAACAACCAACACCGGAAATCATCCCAGAAGTCGATGAAACTATGCCTGAGACAGCTCCAATCCCAGATGAACCTGCCATTGATCCAGTCACACCCATCATTCAGAAAAACAAACCAAATATCGTTAAATTAAAAAAAGACCTATACAATTTCATCGTTTTAGATATTGAAACAACTGGCCTATCTGCTGAAAACGAAGGCATCACCCAAGTGTCTGCTCTGAAGTACATTGATAACAAAAAAGTTGCACAATTCAATAAATACGTAAATCCTGAACACGAAATACCAAAAGAAGTTCAATTTCTCACACATATTAGTCCAGAAACGGTGATTAATGAACCAACTTTTACCGAAATCATACCAGAATTGCGTGACTTCATTGGCGGTCTTCCCATTATCGGTCATAACATTAATTTTGATATTAACTTCTTAACGACTCATGGTTACACCGATAAGCAAATCTTTATCGAAGACACGGTTACCATTGCTCGTAAAAAACTACCGAACTTAGAGAACTATAAATTAGAAACGCTAAAAAAGCATTACGGCATCAAGAATCAATCACATAATTCTTTAGATGATTGTGAAACAACAGCTTTCATATACCAACAAATACGCGATGGCTCTACCGATAAAATCATCGCTGGTGACTCGGCAGAGCTGACTAAATCATCCGACAAACTGTCAGGCTTACGCTTTTGTATCACAGGTCAGTTTATGGAAATGACCCGCAGTGAAATCAAGTTTCTCATCGAACAAAATGGCGGTCGTGTTACCTCTGCAGTATCTGGCCTAACTGATTATCTCATTGACGGCGAACAAGTCTATGAAGGCCTAAAAGATGGTGTTCATAGCTCAGCCGAATTAAAAGCACAGGAATTCATTGATAACGGTGGCAAGATTAAAATTATTGGCTTAGATGAATTGAATGAATTAATAGCATAGCAATCAGTGGTATCGAGTTCAGTCAAGCTGGCAAGTGGGTGCAAGTCCTACTACTCGAATTGTGCTGGGGCACATCAATTAAACATCCTTGGAGGGTAAATTATGAAAAAAGTTTTAGGTATTGCTATGGTTAGTTTATGCGCAATGACACTTGCCGCATGTAGTTCTAAAGGATCCGACAAAAAAGAATCTTCTACATCAAGTTCAAAGGTTGAAAAAGCTACAAATAGGACAACAACAAAGAAAGCTGCAGAACCAAACACCATCCCAACCGACGCAGATCATGACTGGTTCTTTAAGGATAACGTTTTTTACGCCGGTAACGAAACAATGACTTTAGAAAAATCTGAGGTTCTTGATGGCGCTGAATCAGGTACTAAAGTGTTGGTGCTACACACAACCATCTTAAACAATTCAAAAAAAGAACAAGATCCTTCTAATTTTTATATGGTTGTCCATGCAAAACAAAAGACAGATACATCTAATATCGATTTAACACCAGGTTCCCTATCAATCGATGATAACGGCAATAGTCCCTTCCAAGATGAGCAAGATAATTTGAATAACGCCTTACTACCAGGTAAAAAAGTCAATGCTGTTTTAATGTTTACACTTAAAAATAGCAACCCCGTTACTGTTGAATTTAGTAATGCGGACTTCGCTAAAATTGGCACTAAAACATATGATGTGAAATAAGCCTAATCTTTTAACATAATAAAAGCACATCCCCTCCCGCCAAGAAGTTGGATGTGCTTCACAAAAACAACGCAAAATATTGTGCGCTATTTGCGTACTCTATTTTAGCTTAAAATGGAGGAATTAACAATGGCACAAATTTTTAAACGTGGCAACGTCTGGGCTTACCGAGTTTGGATTGACTCTAAACATAGTAAGTCTAAGGGCGGTTTTAAGCGCAAAGCAGATGCGCAAAAGGCTGCGTTAGAACTTGAAGTTAAGAAAAGCAAAAATTTACTCACACAGTCCGAGGGCATTAGCTTTACTGATTATTTTACACAATGGGTTGAGACTTACAAATTTGGTCGTATATCAACAAATACAGCGATTCGGTACAAAAAGACCATCGAAATGATTCGTGATAATTTTGGCGACCGCCCAATCAGTGAAGTAAGCTCATTTGAATATCAAAAAATGATTGACGCCTATGGCAGCACACATGCTAAGGCAAGCACATCCCGCATTAACGGCTATATGCGCAAAGCGGTGCAATATGCCATTAATGATGGGCTGTTGTCTCGCGATTTTACATTGGGCGTTATCGTGTCCGGTAGCGCCCCTGGTAGTGCTGATTTAAAATTTCTAGAATTAGAAGAAGCTGCTAAGCTCAAACAATACTGTCTAGATCACTGGCGTTTTAAAGAAATTACTTATTGCCAAATTTTATTCGGGTTACTCACTGGGTGTCGTTATGGTGAGGTTTGTGGGCTGACATGGGATTGTATCGATTTCAAAAATAATAAGATAACAATCAACAAGTCATACGACTATCTTTATAAGACGGGATTCAAACCAACCAAAACGGAGTCGTCGATGCGCACCATTCAAATTGATTCGGTTTTGCTCCGCATGCTGAAGCAGTTGCAGCTACAACAAAAAGAATATTATTTCGCGAAAAATTTTCAGAATCCTGATAACCTTGTATTTTTAAGTAACCGGCATGACATCATCTCAAACAATGGCGTCAATAAGGCGTTACAAAAAATATTAGAAGAAATCGGCGCCACCACAATCATTACGTTCCATGGTCTCCGACACACGCATGCTTCCATGCTAATTGCTAATCACGTATCTGTCGATTACATCGCAGAACGTCTTGGCCATTCCGATACAATGGTCACCATTAAAACTTATTCTCACCTGCTCCAAAAGAGCCGTGAAGAAGAAGAACAAAAATCACTTAAATTTCTCGAAAATTTGTAATAAAATCTGTGTGGTTTTTGTGTGGTTGTGTGGTAATAATGTGGTAAATTATGAACTAGTTTGTTTACAGTTTGACCAAACAAAAACAGCTGAAATCATTGATATATCAAGATTTCAGCTGTTTTTTTAATCTAGTTTGTATTTAGTTTAAATACGCTTGAAATGTCACAGGCGAGATTCGAACTCGCGACCTACGGTTTAGAAGACCGTTGCTCTATCCAGCTGAGCTACTATGACCTCATTGATTGACGGTTTTTGCTGTCAGAATACCGTACAACATGCTATATTATAAGTAATTGAAGTAGTCACTGTCAATTAAAATTCGCAGAAATGAGGAAAAAACATGCAATTAAATCAGTTTGCACGCTTAACTAAATCTCAATCTGAACAAATCACGGAATTACAGCGCATTCATTTACTCCCAAAGGATTTCACCCAGCTCCCCTTCCAAGTCCTTGCCCAAGATATTTTTCAACGGCTGTTCCCAGAAGCACATAGTCAATCAACCCAGAGCGGGCAACTTAGTTTATTACAAGCCACAACCGAATTAAATCTAACCGCCTACCTTGAAACCATTGATACTTCATTCGATCAAGTTGTCTTCTATAATGTCGTCCTCCAACTCTTGGGTTTTGAAATGACAACCGATTTTGAACTTGATCAACCCACTGCTTTTATGGCCGCCACAAAACTCCCATTTATCGATCAAGCGGCATTTGATCAGACCACTTTCATCGAAGCCCTTTATCTCCTATTAACGACGCGTAGCCAAACTGGGTTACTTTATCTGGATCAATTGGCTAACCGTGGTTTTTTTGCAGACTGGCAAAGTGATCAGCCCCAATTTCTCATCTTCAATGGTAAGGTACAACCCGTTTTCGATACCAGCCATTTAATTCGAGAAGTCGTTTATGTTGAATCGAGCCTAGATACTGATCAAGACGGCCAACGCGACTTATTAGAAACGACTATCTTCAGACCACGCGAAACTGAAGCGGGCTTAAAAATTCCGGCACTCTACACTGCCAGTCCTTACTATAAGGGGATTAACGACGTCGATGCTGATTTGCACAATGTTGATACTACAATTGCGACTAAACCCGTTCAACAACCAAACTTAGCTGATTTAACCCAAACGCCAACCACTGCACCGCTTCCTCAACCTCGCGCCGTTAATGGCACAAGTATGACAACTGAATTAAACGCAACAGATGACAGCAATTACAGTTTAAATGATTACTTTCTGGCGCGCGGATTTGCGAACGTTTACGCTGGCGGCATTGGCACACGCGGTTCCGACGGCGTCCGGACTTGTGGCTCACCTGAAGAAACAGCTTCAACCACGGCTATCATCGAGTGGTTAGCCGGTAATCGACGAGCTTTCACCAACCGCACCGATGGCATTGAAATTAAAGCTTGGTGGTGTAATCACCAAGTTGCAATGACTGGTAAATCCTACCTTGGTACTTTAGCCACTGCTGCTGCAACAACTGGCGTTGAAGGTCTGAAAACCATTGTAGCTGAAGCCGCCATTTCCAGTTGGTACGATTACTACCGCGAAAATGGCTTAGTGGTCGCCCCAATTGATTGTCAGGGTGAAGATGCCGATGTCTTAGCGAAGTTGTGCCAAACCCGCCAAAAAGATGCCGCTGATCATGCGCTCTCTGGCACTTTCTTCGCCGACCAACTCAAAGCCCTGCAAGAAGGTCAAGATCGCATCACAGGCAATTACAACGCCTTCTGGGCAGCCCGTAACTATCGTGACAATCTCGCCAACCTGAATTGCGATGTCATCTTAGTCCACGGATTAAATGATTGGAACGTTAAACTACAAAATGCCGGCGCCTTGTGGGATTTATTGCGCGATCAACCGGTTAATAAGAAGCTTTTCTTACACCAAGGTGAACATATCTATATGAATAACATTCAGTCGATCGATTTCACCGATATAATGAACTTATGGTTCACGCATCAATTACTCGGCGTTGAGAATCAGGCTGTCACAAAATTACCGGCTGTTACAATTCAAGACAACGCACAAGAAGCCACTTGGACGACCCAGGCGGATTGGCTAGCCCTCGACAATCCAACTACGACTTTCTGGCTAAACGAACAAACATTAAGCACTAATGCTACCGAAAATGCCCCACTGACGACTTTTAAAGATGACGGTGTTGCGGCCTTTAGAGCCCAAAAAATCAGTACAGCCGCTTGGCAAGATGCCTTAATCGCAGATCAATCAAGTTTCACTGGCAACCGGTTGCGTTTCTTAGGCTCCCCGCTTACCGAACCGCTCATTATTGATGGTCGAATTCAGTTTAGAACAAGGGTCGCTGTCAATGCCGAACGTGGGCTATTGAGCGTGCTGGTTATTGACTATGGTCAATTCAACCGTTTAGGCACCACACCTGCTGTATTAGCTGCTAAAGGCCAACAACTCGGCTATCAGTGGCGCTATGATGATTTAAAGGAATTTAAGCTCAATCGACCAAGCAATTATCAAGTCATCACTAAAGGACACATCAATCTCCAAAATCGCCACAATAGTTATCAAACCGACGCGGTCACCCCAAACGAATTCTATGATATCACGCTCGACCTACAACCCACCCATTATGATTTAACAGCGGGACATCAACTCGGTCTGTTAGTCTACGCGACTGATATGGGAATGACGATTCGTGAAGAGCAAGCATTCGTTTACCAAGTCGACTTGGCTGCTAGCCAACTGATTGTCCCCCATCTAAATGATTAATAAGGAGTCTTTTTATAATGTCAAATCTCATCACCTGTCGTCAAACCTTCTCCATCAGTAACCATCGCGTCTTCGTCAATGATTTGAACGAACATGAAACGGTCTATGGCGGACGCTTGCTTGAACTCTTGGATGGTTCGGCGTCCATTTCAGCTAGCCGTTTAGCGCGCGTCGAAACCGTCACCGCCAGCATCGACCAACTGAACTTCATTGCGCCATTTAAAATGCAAGATTCCTTGTGCATCGAAAGTTACGTTGCCGGTGTCGGCACCCGTTCAATTGAAATCTTTACTAAGATTATCGGTGAACATCTCAAGACCGGCGAACGATTCCTCGGTCTAACTGCCTTCTTAACCTTTGTCACAATGGAAAAAGGTCCGGCCCTTCCTAACATTCAACCCGAATCACCGGAAGAACGGTTCATCTGTGCCGGTTATGAGGAACGAAAAGCCCACCGCCTCGCAAATTTTCAAAGTCAAAAACATTTCAATCAAAATATCAGTACCGATTATCCATGGAACGGTCAATAACAAACAAAAGAGGTGTCGATTCTCATCATCGGCATGAAGTGAACCCCCGATATTGGACCAAAATCCAATATCGGGGGTTTTTATATTG
>ENA-UOZS01000186-UOZS01000186.1-food-metagenome-genome-assembly--contig:-NODE-186-length-30607-cov-4.841582_pt1 | contig 30607 bp, 10 predicted proteins | sample MGYA00249875_ERZ772737 | MGnify/ENA primary metagenome ERZ772737 (study PRJEB29005, sample SAMN08379463) | food metagenome | isolation source: cheese - non spiked | study: EMG produced TPA metagenomics... | reverse complement strand
AGCACCTCAAAAACACCATCATACACTAAATCAGTAAGTTGGCAGCATCACCCCCTCCCCTGGACAAACAGAAAAGAACTCATTCATTCGTTTATAATTCTGGTAATCCTGGCATCATACGTTTAAAATTTAAGATGTTTGTTTTATAATCATGGTTCCAAAGACTATTGGTCACCAGAAAATGCCAGCCTTTTCGTGCCAGCTATATTTGTCCAGTGTGTTACCCCATCCAAAAATCATCCACATCCTGATGTTACGTTAGATATAGAGAAAACAGGTTGTACTGTGCAATATGCTAACCGCATAAGCGAATATAATTTCTAAGCTGATATTGTCTGGCTGTTGGGAGCTAAACAATATAAATATCGCCAGTTGCCAGAACGGTTATATAGACCAGGAGCGTTTCGGCTCCTGGTCTGTTTCGGACATATTATCAATCAGCCACTAATAGCGGACTAGGGACACCAGATGATGAAACAAACAGCCCTTTTACGGCACGGGTTGCAGCCACATGCAGTAACGCGCGCTCATTAAATAATGCATCACGCTGTTCAACGGGATCATCGGATGCTAATGCTTTTATTTCCGGCACAACGCCTTCGTTAATCCCCACCAGGAACACATACTGGAACTCAAGCCCTTTAATACGGTGCATCGTTGCAACCCGCACGCCAGGGCGTGCATCGCTGTCACCGCTATCATTGCCTAAATTAAATGTCTCAATTCCGGCGTCATTCAGTGCTGATGCGTAGCGGTCACAAGCATGTTTAGTACGCGCAGTAATGCAGATATCCTGAGAACGAACCTGATTCGCCAGCAATGCCTGAATTTGCTTGACGAGCGTTGCAGCCTCTTCTTTGAAATCTGCCGCATGCGTAATCATGGGCTTTTCCCCGTGCAGTAATGACAAATAATCATTACTGGTATCCGCTTCGCCATCGAGGTTATCAACCTTCACACCAGTTAACAGCCCAACAGCAAATTGACGCGTCTCTTCTGTGGTCCGATAGTTAATCTTCAATTTTTTACTGCGACGACCACGGACGTTAATACCACACTGACCAAGAACGACCTTATTGCGATAAATACGCTGATGCCCATCCCCGACAATAAACAGATCGTTGGGCGACTCGGGAACCAGGCTGCGAATAAGAGTAAATGCCGGGGCACCGATATCTTGAGCTTCATCGACCACAATACTGCTATAAGGTAGTTGAACCTGTTTTTCTTTAAACAGAACAATAGCCTCATGCATGGCATCGCCCATTTCGCGCAGTTTGGCACGCGCCATTTGTGCTCTGAATTCTTCAAAGACTGGCCAGATTTTCGCCCGTTGAATACGGGATAACGCTGTACCACGTCCAACCCGGCTGACTTTGAGGTATTCCTCCCGGGTGTAAACCGCATTTGGCTGGACAACGCGTTGCCACTCTTCAGCATAGAAATTGTCAGGTAGCCCCAGTTCGGCAGGTGCCTGCTGCAAGGCATAGTTCCAGCATTTGCGTCGCCCTTCATCGCTGTCGTATACCACGCGGAAATCATAACCGTGGCGTTTTAGTTGGTCGCTCATCCAGGCATCAATGTTAACGACGTCAATACGCGCCATCTCTTCTCGCGTACACAACCGCTGGAGATTAGCGCGAATATCTGCCGCCAGGTTACGCGTAAAGGTCGTGAAAAGTACTTTCTTACCGGGTTTATCTGCCAGACGCTGAGATAACCACCGCGCACGGTGCATCGCAACAACCGTTTTCCCTGTACCTGCACCGCCCAGTACTCGTACCGGACCATTAGCGGGCGACTCCACCAATTTTCGCTGGCTCGGATGCAGAAATACACGCCATTTTTCTAAAGGCGCATTAAGCATCTGCAACAGCTCCTGTTCATTTTCAACGACATGGAAGCGACGTTTACTTCGTTCAATCGCCTCCATAAAGTCGTTGGTATCAACAGGCTCATCACGATGATCGTTAAACTCTTCCAGCACTTCCTGGTAATCCAGCCCTTCTGCCAGCCAGTGCAGAGGTTCCCAGGCTTCTGCTGGCATTATGCTTTCAAGTTGATTAAGCCCGGCTTCATCGGTAAGCGCCATCACCTGATCAATAAAGACAGGCGGCACGCCCAGGGCCAGAATCTGTTCCGCGCTGTAAGCTGCGAAGAGTTTCGGTTTATCAACCACCGTTTCCGCTGCCGGTTTGATATAGCTAATATCAATAACCTGAATCGCGCCGGTAACCGGGTGAATTGAACAATCATGCCGCCGCGCCCAGTCATATGCTTCGTCGTGTTTATCCACCCACATCAGCATATACAGGGCACCCTGTTCAGGTTTCAGAACAATGCCGCGATAAGTTTGATCGATTCGCACCGAATGGACATTTTTACTGCGCGCATCGTGGATCTTTTCATAGTTAAGTCCATTACTGGTCGGGTCCTGACGGAATTTGGAGATGAATTCCTGCACCTTTTTTTGCTGTGCTTTTGGGATCCGCGCGAATGCGCCCAGAAAACCATCAGAAAGTGCCACCTTGGGCGTTTGCACCGTCATTTGTCACCTCCGGACAGATGTTGCAATGTATTTTCGTCAATTGGCCCGAATGCAACGTGCCAACCTCTGGTTGTGAATAATGGAATAAATTCTTGATTATCAATAATCAATGCCCATTTTTGTGATGGCCAGGCGAGATCGGCTTCCGCAATAATTTCACCTTCATCATTTTGCAATTCGTAGCCGAGAGTCGGCGCAGAGAGAGAATGAGACTGAAGCAACGCGATCTCTTCAGCGCTTAATAAGCCAAACTCAATAATCTCAGCCCAACTCTCATCAGTCTCTGGTACTGCCTCTGGCGTTGCCGAAACTTTAGTGTCAACGCTTTCCTGCGGTAAATGCACGGCTTTACGGCTGGTAAAGGTCATATCCGGCAGGAACTGTAACAGGTTTACCAGTCGCCAGAAGCCATTGAGTCCCGCTTCATAACCGTCATCCTGCGTATAGCGATCGTCAAAACAGATATGCAAACGCAGCCAGCTGCGCATTTGTGCGACGCTGGTCGTCGGTTTAATGGCTTGTTGTGGCAACACCGAAGCCAGCTCAATAAATTGCTGCGATGAGTTACAGCTATCGAGTAAACCACCAAAGACAAACGGTTCGTCTGGCAAAAGCTCTGCTAGCCGCCAGGCTGGCGCGTTTTCCTGCATTTCATAGGCATACTTTTGTTTCGTTCCCGCGTCCTGTGACTTCTTCACATCCAACCACACCCAGGCATGTGCAGCAGCCATTCTCTGCCATAACTGCGTTCTTCCGCCCGGATCGGCGAGATAATCCAGCAGCAGTGCAAAACTGTTGCGTTCCCGGAACGACGCTTCAAGGGCCGCAAAGTTGGTATCGTGAAACAGGTTATAAAACTTGGGCTGTTTCATATCCGGGTTATGCCCAAGTCCCAGGACATCCTGAACATGTTTAAGCCCAGGCTCTTTGAGATCGGCCCACGTGACTGTCCACACCCAGAAATTACCGCTATCCCGAATCGCCTGGCGTTTTTGCACATCCTCTGCGACGCTATTTTTGTGGAACGCAAAGCCATCAAGGAAAATAGCCACCGGTTTAATGGCATCAGACTGCATAAGCGGATATAGCACGTAATCCGGGCGACAAGGGATCCCCACCGCCTCTTTAGCGCCTAAATCCACCTGAGCTTTAAGATGCCAGCTCATCATCGGTTCGCTGCGGGTGTTAATAATCCACCCAGCGCCCTGATGTGCGTAACTGCGACTGACAATCAGGTTTTTATTTTCTTGCAGGCAGCTAATAAACCGTTTTTCCAGCTCACTGCCCATCATGGCGTCAAGGGAAATGTTTTTGATGGAATCAATTACCTGTATCGAATCTCTTGCCTGCAAAATTTTCGCCAGCAAGAGACGCGCCTGATCGCGGGAGACATACTTCATGCGCCCACGGTCACGGTAAGCGTAAACGCAACGATAACAACCATCTTTATGCGTATCATGGTTGCAACTGCATTCCACTATCGCCTGATAGGCCAGTTCAAGTAATTTCAGCAAATTGTCGGGAGTGCGCATCAGCTCTTTAAGAGAACCAGTTCCCCCCGGGACGGTATCGTAAATCACCAGATACTGCCGCCAGGATTCGCCTTCATTTTCCGGCTCGCGGTACACAACGCCTTTCAGGTGATCGACATTCCCCTTGAAGTAATGCTTAAGGCCGAGCTGGATCGCCGCCCCAAGAGAAGCCTCCACGACACGGTCATTACTGTAACTGCTTACCGGGAGCAGAATACGCAACGCTTCTGACTCCAGCTGGCGATAGAGGTAGAGATAATCTTCGAACTTCGCCTTTTCCGGTTCCGTGCGATATTTGCAGCTCAAATCATGACGTGGTTCATGATCGCGAGGACGCTGCACCATGCCGCACCCGAGGCAAACTTTAAACCCGGTTCGCTTCTTCGCTTCTCCGGCAATCATCAACTCATTGGCATCATCCGCCATTTTGCCGAAGTTGATATCCCGCAGGGTGACTTTGCTTAAAAATTCAAAACCAAACGGAACTTCGCCTTCCTCAATCGCGTATGCCGCCGATACATCTTCTTTTTCGAAACTAACCAATAGCTGACGCTGGAAGAAAGCAGGTTCACGGCTGTCGCTCTCGTCGCTGATCTGGCTATCACGTGCGCTGGCGCGGGCATAAACCTGGCGAAGTTTCAGCAGCGTGTTTTTTTGTCCGGCATCGGCCCACCCCGGTGTGCCACATTTCGGGCAATATTTATGCTGGTCGCCCGTCTGGTCGATATTTTCGCTGTAGTTACAGTGGCTACAGATACGCCAGTTCTCCGGCTCAGAGACCTTCAGGTCTATCTGCTCAATTTCAACTTTATGCCCACCGGCATAGAAATTATTCAGCGGAGCCAGCTCAGCCAGCGCCGTTGATGCCGGGCGTTCATATTCGAAAGTGGTGTTTTGATATTCACGTGCTTCCCTGCCTTCTTTACGCCGCCAGAGCACAGAACGTAACGTAATACCGGCTTCCGGGAAGGCGTAGTTAGGCAGCAGACCTTCATCCGTGAGGAAATTCAGCGTTTGCTTATTGTTGATTTGATTGACCAGCGCCATCAGCGCCTGCCGTTCCGAAGTTAACTCGCGCATATCGCTATCAAAGTTTTGATCGCGCGGCGCGTTCTCCAGTTTATCGATACTGCGCTTGAGTTTATCGATGCGTGAGCGCAAAGATTTGCGATCTTCCACCAGCAGTTTTAACGCTTCTTCGATACGCTGCACCAGCGAGCGTTGTCCTGGCGCGCCCTGAAGATAAGACAACAGCTGTTGGCGAGTTTCTGCGGCAAGATCGGGGAAGATTGCCGTAAATTGCGCAGCAATCTCCTCATGATGCTGTTCGATATATCGCAGTAAGTTATACGGAAAACCCGATTTACGCCCGAACTCCAGCTCATCCAGCATCTGTTTGACGTTTTTACAGATAGCGGATTCTGGTACACCGGTTTTCACCCAGTTATCCATACAAAAAGCTGCCAGCTGGCGTTCGAGAATAGCCGTTGCATTAAGGAAGACGCCAGGAGCCTGCACCTGGCCCTGCATCATCTCCAGTGGTTCTTCAAAGAAAAACTGATCGTGCGGGTTCCCTTCTGCCACGGTAATGTTTAACGCGTTACCATCTTTACGACCGGCGCGACCAATACGCTGCAAGTAGTTGGCCTGAGCAGGTGGGACAGAACAGAGTAAAACGGTGGAAAGATCCCCAACGTCAATACCCATCTCCAGCGTCGGTGTTGCCGACAACAGGTTGATATTCCACGGTTGGTTGCCGCGGTAGAACGATTTTTCGGTGGCTTCGCGATCTTCACGGCTAAGCAGCCCCGTGTGTTCTGCGCCCTGTACGCGCGCGATGTCCATGTTCTCCCAACGCCAGGTCGCCGTATTGTCGACTTCCTGGTAACGACCTTCACAACGTAAAGAGAGACAAGGCGCATTACGCCACTGCCAGCCTTGATCGGCCGGAGCCCGGACAACCTCACGGCAACATGAGCAATTAAGCTGAACGACGTCACGGCTCACCACCAGCGCCGAAGGCACCAGTCCCCAGGCTTCACGCCCTTTGGTGTCAAAATCTTTTACTACTCCGGCTATTTTCAACGCCGTAAACAGGCGTCGTAACACTGTTTCCGCAACGCTACTGATAAACAGATTATTGCCGTTACTCAGCGTGCGATTGATCCAATGCTGATACCAACTGGGGTTAGACTTAGCGCCAATCAGGCGATGGAAACCATTAATTTTTTCAAACGACGCATAAGCCGGTTTACGCGTTTTCGGACCGATAGAAGGCATATAGCGCGAGGTACGCTCTTTTTGCGTCATCATAAAGGTCGTGCCATCACGGCGATAACTTTCGAACGCCGGATGCATAACGGCCCCGGCCTGGCGTTGATACCAGATAACCCCCAGCGCCAGGTGCGCGACCTGCTCGACGCTCACACCGGACATCTCATCACCCAGCTCTTCACAAAGCTGTTGATGCAGGGCGGTAATTGCCGGATTAAAGCGATCTTTATCCACTCCGGCAACGGCATAACCGGTGGCTTCCAGCGTACGTCCGATACGCGCGCGCAGGGTAAATTCGCTGTACACCTCCCAGTCGAGGCGCAGGGAAACCAGCTCCGGCAGATCGGAGTTCTCCGCCAGTTTGCCTTCATTTTTCAGCGTCTGATAATCATTCAGCCACTGCATATTTGGTGCGATGAAGTTCGCTGCAAAATGAGCATCGTCCGGTGAACGTTCACGCGTTTGTTGGCAAACACGCGCCGCGAACGCATCCAGCGGTAATGTCTCTTTTTCGCCAAGAACACTGGCGATTTGCCCACGAATCATCAGCGGCCAGGTACGGGCAGTAAAGAAGCTGGCACGATGCGCGGCGTCTTGTACCGAGTCAGAAAACGTAATCAGCTTTTTATGTTCGTTGAACTGGCTGCCATAAAGCTGGTGAATCATCACCGCCGACAGACTGGCAGCCCGTGACCCCAGGATCGAAATCCCCTGTTTGCTGTTGCAGTACGGGCATTCATTAGCAAACTCCAGCTCGTCCTTACGCTCTTTGAGCATATCCGGGATCAGTACCTGCAACAGTTCCGTATGACCGCAATGTCCACACTGGGCGCTGGACTGTCGGTTCAGTTTCAGACAGGTAGGGCACAGTTTCTGGTGTGCGCCACTGACCGCTTTTTCGTTGTTATCCGGGAAAGCAAGGACGATGGAGCGTCCTTTTTCAAAGAACTGGCGATAAATGCCGTCGAGGTCTGTTTCCAACTGAACGCTTTGCCCATGACGCAGGCTGGCCCAGCCGGTTGCGTGGCAGTCACGGCAGTGGATAACCGGCAAATAGTGTTCGCGGTCTTCCACCGCCACATCATCGGCAAACACCAGTCGCGGCGTTTTCGCCACGCTGGCGACCAGACGACGCATCTCACGAAGCCATAACTGGGAGCGCAGTTGCACAAACGGCAGCACCGGGCGCGCTTTCTTCGCCTGGAGACGTTTTTGCCGATCGTGTTCCGTTTCCGGTACTTCAAGACGTGCCTGCGCGATCAGCGCCAGAATGCTTTGCAGCACGCGTCGGGCATGGTCGGCGCTTTCTGCCAGCATGACCTGGAGATTTTCCAGACACTCTCGTTCAGAGAGGATCCCGCCTTGCAGATCATGGAGTAAGACATGCATCACGCTGTGGCGGCGTAACAGTGACCCCAGCGCAATACGCTTTTCACGCCCGTCGTCGCTCTCCAGATCGTCCGGGAGTTGCAAGTCGCTGTCGGGGAACCGCAAAGGGATTTGCCCGTTGAGATACGCTACCGGGGTAGCGTAACCCTGCGGGTCCAGGGCCGAAGCGACCTCCGGCCCCGGATACTGACTGTACGCAATGGCGTAATCCTGCAAGTACTCCGCTGCCGTGTAGCGATCTTCGCGAATAACGGCGTCATCGGTAAACGGCTGGTCAAAGATTGTTTTTGCGTAATCGAGCAGTTGCCCCAGCTCGTCGCCGACGGTAGCTGATGTCCCGACGCAGGCGAATCGTTGGTTATCTACACCTATGTGATGCTTCAGACGTCGCACCAGACAGGCCAGATCCGACCCTTGCGCGCCATCAAACGTATGCAATTCATCCACGACCAGGTAACGCAATGAACCGGGCTGGTTGTAACGCCAGAGCGGCTGATCGCCAGGGCGCATCAGCAGGTAGTCGAGCATTTTGTAGTTGGTCAACAGGATGTCCGGCGGGCTTTCGCGCAGCGTGTGCTTGCAGGTAATGACCTTTTCTGCCGACATTTTTTTGCTGGGTTCGATTTCGCTGTCGCCGACAAACAGGCCGACGGTCACCTTGCCATGCAGTTGTGGATCGCTGGCGATGGTTTTGGCGAAACGGCTGGCCTGATCGGTTGCCAGGGCGTTCATCGGGTAGATGATAATCGCTTTAACCCCGGCTTGTGACGCGCCCGCGCAGTGGTTGAGCAGCGGGAACATAAAGCATTCTGTTTTACCGGAGCCGGTACCGGTAGCGACCAGCGTCGGCTGTGGCGCGTCGCTTCCCAGACGCTGAAATGCCCGGGCCTGATGCGCGTGCGGCGGGAACGGCAGCGTCAGATTAGGGAAGAAATTCAGCGGTAAGTCACTTTTACGAAACGGCAACTGGGCGGAAAGGTATGGTCCTTTCAGCAGCGTTTCGGGCTGGGCCAGAAACTGCTCCAGCATTGAGACATTATCGTTATTCTCACCGTTAAACAGCGGGCTGTTTAGCGGGAACGCCGCCCGTAAAAAGGCGGCAACGCTGTCGGCGACCTGCCGACTGACAACGGAAGGTAGCATCAGGCGCTCTCCTTATCTAGTGCAAAGAACGCCCAGGCCACTTTGTAGTCGTCTTCGCGATCCGGTTTGATAAACGGAGCCTGCCAGGTGACGGTTCGGCGCTCGCCTTCGTCGCTGCGGGTATAGTCATCAAAGGTAACGCTGACGGTACCGGTTTGCAGATGTTTGACATCATCCCAGCCGATGGCTTGATCGGTGCAGTCACCGCCGGTCCACTCCGGGCTGTCGACGTTAAAGACAAAGCCGTTTTTCAGATCAGCTTTACGGGCGGTGCGAGGCAAGCCAACGCCCACCAGCCCTTTGCTTGGGGTAAAGATAATACGACCGTTTTGATCGTACCAGGTATCCGCTTTGTACTGGCGCATAACCGGGAACTGAACGCGATAAATGGTAAGCAGCTCTTCGAGGGTTAACCCCAGCGCCTGCGCCACCAGTACGTCGATTTCTACCAGCGCCTGACGGCGACTGTAGTCAGAGCGTAAAGCGCAGTTACGCTGCCACTCTGGGGTCAGATTGGCGAAGAAATCTTGAGGGAGCTGCGGGAGATCGCGGCTCCAACGCTGGGTGTTGAAATCTGGGGTGTAGCAGGATTGCCAGAGATCGGCATAACTTCTCACTAGCGATACAAGGCATAGAGCCCGACTATGTAGTGCTGTACGATAAGCATCATTTGTAAGTACTGGCAGTTGGTTAATAAGAGAGGTATTGGCATGCCCCATACCCGTACTTTTCACACGATAATCCAACGGTACAGAAAGAGTCATCGAAAAATAGTCAAGCAATAATTGAGTATCTTTAAACGCCGTTCCAAGACAAGTATTTATATGGCTCACACCTGGTGGCACAATTGTTGTAATTAATGTTCTTTCAGATGATGGACCTATCATTTCACGATTAACAAAACGATAATAGTCCGTCACCTTCCTCGGCTCGTCTTCATCCTGCTCTTTCCACGAAACCCGTGGGGTGCGCTTTGCATATTCCTGTGCATCACATGCCGGAATGTAGTTAGTGCGCGGCAGATAGTCGTCAGGCAGAGTTAGCAGATCGAGGTTATCGTATGCTTTATGCGTATCGCAAATCACTTTCGGCGTGTTATAGAAAGGATTTCCAACATAAAAATGCGGGCCAGACAATACCCATTGTGACGCATCTTTTGGAAACTGCGTATTACGTTCAATAGTGCCGTCTTTTTGTTGATTCGTTTCATGCCACATTTCCAAAGATAAATATTGCCCTTGTAAATTACCAAGACGTTTAGGCTGGTTGACAAACTTCCTCAAAACGCCAATCAATTGTCTTGCATGTAAAGCTGGCAAACGGGCTTCAATACTTGGCGTTCCTTCCTCATCATAAAGCTGCGAAAAGAGCTCCAATAATTGTTCATCAATGTACAGTAACCGATCCGGATGCCCCTCCAGATTCCATTCATCCTGATCATTCTTAATCCCCCCTACGATCTTATCTGAAGGCATAAAACAGCCATCGATCGTTTGTGGCATAAAGAGGTTCGCTATATTACTAAACCCAATTGTCGCGGATGTAGTTGCATACAGATTAATACTAAACTTGTTACGGTTACCGATCGGGAACAGTGCTCTTTCATTCTGAAACTGAAAATGCGCCCTCAGTCTCGGATACACTGCCGCACGCAGCTGCCCGCCTTTCGGGTCATCATAAATCCCTTCCGGGTGCAGGAAACCTGACACGCCTTTCTGCGCCCCTAAGCGCCAGGCCTGCGGCAGGAAGCATTTATACAAGTTGGTCTGCACCCCGCGCAGTACCGGGTAGTTTTGCTGCGCATTCAGGAAGTTTTGCATCCCTTCACAGCCTTCATACTCGCTGCGCCAGGCCGCTTCCAGCGCCGGGATCTGGTTAAAGGTATCAATACGCAACGTTGCCAGCTTCGATGCACTCAGCTTACGCAGCACAAATTCCGGCTCGTAATCACCCAGCACGCCAGCTTCCTGCCATTCCACTTTCAGCCACGGCGGGTTTCCGAGCATCAGATCAAAACCGCCGCGCTCGGCAAACAGGTCGCAGAACTCCAGATCCCAGTGGAAGAAACGGTGCTGCTTTCTCAGGGCATCGACAATCGCCAGACGCGGCAAATGGCGGAACAGCACATCGGTTTTCAGACGACCAGCAACGGAAAACAGCGAAGACTCTTCTCGCAGCAGGCCTTCTTCGGCAAACAGATCGCCAGTAGTGTGCTCCGCAACTTCAGTGACTTTTTCCGTAATCACAATCCCGTCGAGCAGGGTTTCAATCTCAAACAACCAGGTACCGCGATCCGGTAACTCATCGGCTTTGTCGATCGGCCAGAACCACAGCGCGCACCAGTAGTCCATCACCCAACGCAGCTTCTGGTAGGCGCTGTTATCTTCAAGACGACCGCTAAAGGTTTCATCTTTACTGCTCAGCGAAGAACGCGTCTGCTCGCTGTTTTCTGCCGGCCACACCGGGTAGCTGTCGGCGGTTGTCAGTCGTTCTGCTTTAAGTTGCTGGCGATAGGTGTTCCACAGTGCTTCCACCTTTTCGCTGATACGCTGCACATCAGCAATCTCATGCCCGGCAAAGCTTTTAATAAACTCTTTGCGCCAGCTGTCCAGGGCTTTGAAGTCATCCGGATAACGCTGCTTAACGGTTTTATCGCTGTAGTTAGCCATACCGCCGTCGGGCAGCAGGAAGTGGAAAATCTGCGTCTCTTCACGCGGCGTGTTCATCGCCAGCTCGACCGGCTCGCTGTTAAGCCAGCTCGGATCTTTGGCTTTTTTGTAGGTCAGTTCACTCTTGTTGAACACCTGACGGCGCGCGCCCACCAGTGAGTTACCGCAGTGCAGCTGGTAACCAAACCACGGTACAAAGGCATCGCCACTGATGGCGTTCAACCACAGCGACACTTCCGCCAGTTCCACCGCCACCGGGTTTAAGTCCACGCCGAAAACGTTGTTGTCGGCAATGTACATTTTCACCCGCTGTAACTCCTGGGTGTAACGATCCTGCGGAATACGGCGACCTTCAGCCTGCTGCTTGTGGAACAGATACGCTTCCGCCAGCTGGTTGATGGCTTCGTTAAGGAACGCCGCGCTGCCCATCGCCGGTTCGCACACGGTGAGGTTTAAGATGGCATCAGCTTTGGCGTGCGGATCGCTAATGGGATCAATCTGTTCCTTAAACAGTTCTTTCAGGGCATATTTAACCAGTGAGCGGGTCAGCACTTCCGGGGTGTAATAAGAGGCAGATTTCTCACGGTCGCGCCCGGCCATACGGTAGATAAAGCTGCCTTTGCGGTGAATGCGCAGACTGCCGTCTTTCTCGTAGACCTTCTCGTCTTCGTGGTATTTGCCAATCTCATCCTTACTGACGAAGTAACCTGTCTCCAGCTCGTTAAACTCTTCCCCGGCTTTCTTCACCTCGTAGAGATCTTCGCTGGCGAAGAATCCGCGATAGGAGAGCAGAGCCTCATACACCGCACCCAACTGGTTGATACCCAACTGGCGATAAGAAATACGTCCGCGGCGGTTAAAGCGCCCTTTGCCCGGGCGGCTTAACGACATCGCCTGGATAATCTGTTGCAGGGTTTCGTTACGGAATACCACGCGGTTAAGAATGCGCGTGTTGTTGGCATCAAACAGATGACTTTCCAGACGCGGGACGCTGAACTGATGACTATGGATGGTGATCCGGTCGCCGCTCTCCAGGTCACTCTGCATTTTCACGCCGCCGTTGTAGCCTTCGCGCACCAGTTTAAACAGCATATTCAGGCTGTCGTGGAAGTAGCGCCCGTTGCGATCTTCTTCGCTGGTCAGCGGGATCATCTCCAGATCGCGCAACGTTTCCAGGCTGTAGCCCTGTAGATAAGTTTTGGCAGTCATTGGCGCATAACCCAGCTCCGGGCGCGCTTCAATGTAGAACAGGAACAGCAGGCGGTACATGTAACGCAGACATTCGCGGCTCAGTTCATCCGGGTCCACCGCACGGTTACCGGTATAGTTTGCCAGGCCACGGTCGATCAGATAATGCATCGCTTCGTTGCCCAGCAACTCAATGCTTTCGCGCAGGGCATATTTCAGATCTTCCGAAACACCAAACGCATGTTTGTGCGAATTGTCATCCAGCGAGTCAAGATAAGGTGCCCCACTGCCCGGCAGCAGAGAATCTTTATGTAACAACACCGCAGTCGCTTTCAGCGTATCCGTTTCACGACGGCTTAAAATCTCTTCAAAATCAAAACGTAGCAGACGGTTTTGCGCCCACTTAGTACGGTCCAACAACAAGAGCTGACGGTTACCGAGCAGCAGCACAAAACGCGGCGGTTCATTTTGGGTGAAGACCGCCGTAGAGAGCAGATCCTGCCAGCTGCGATATTCACCGTTGGCTTTTTTGCGCAGGCTGTCGCGCTTATGTTTGTCGGTATCCGCCGGGAATTGCGCGGTCAGTAAGGAGAGCGCCAGCGGATCCAGCGTTCCTTCTTCCTGATCGTGTGCTTCAACAATCCACAGCCACGGGCTACCGTCAGTGCTGTTGTAACGCGCCAGTACCGGCAGCGGTGTATCGTCATCCAGCATTTGGATCTGTGGCGTAATTTCGTAGCCCAGCGCCTTTAACAATGGCTGCCAGCGATTACGTTGATCGGCCAGACGCTGCGGGATCTGACGCTGTTTTTCGTGCTCGGCAAGTTTGCGGAAAAACTCAGTCGCCAGACTGTTAAACTGGTTCCACGGAGCGCGGTATCCCGGCTCCACGTCTTTGCCCTGTTCACGAGCGGCACGCTCCGCTTCACGCGCTGCATTTTCCTTGGCTATCCAGGGTTCCAGCACATCGCGGATATCACTGGTGAAAACCTCACCCAAATAGTGGTTAGAGTAAAATTCGTTTTCGTTATTAATACCGACCAGCGCCATGATTAACCCTCCGCTCCGGTGATAACAGCAATTACCTGAATGTAGGGTTCTTTTTCAGTCGTCATGGTGTCCTCAATCCATTCGATATAGCTGTCAAAATTGTGTTCGATTTCGCGTTGTCTCTGCTCTTTACGGCTCTGCTTGACTGACAATTGCTGTTTATTATCGGCAAAATCCAGCTCAAGTTGGCTCAACTGCCGCCCACGCAAAACGTCCAGCTTTTGCAGATGCTCATTCAGTTGCTGGTTAATGTGCGTTTCAAACGCATTCCGATCATGGATGAATACCTCCCGGGCATGAGCAATAGCCGCTTCAAGTAAATCCTGCTGGCGTTGGTGATTACGATCTTTACCGCCGCTGTTAGTCAGCTTGTTACTCAACTGCGGATGACGTTGTAAAAACTCAGCGAATGGCTGACTGCCGATTAGCGATTCACGGTTAAAGCTCACCACTATCCACGGGTTCACCATCGGATGTGATTTACGGTTCGGGAATAACCCGGAAAGAATGAAGTGATCTTCATCGGGTTCAAACAGGTATGGCAGACGGATAACTGGTGCCTGATGACGACCAAAAGCCGAAGAGATTTTATCGTCCAGCCACTGCACTACCGGGTTGATTTGCCAGAGATACTGCACATCGGGCCAGGCATGTTGCTCACCGCGAGCGCGTGCAATCGCGTCGGTGATGACGGTTTTATCCTGACTTAAATAGAGCTGCCAGTTCTCCGGGGCGATTTCAGGCGGTAGCTGGTTGAAGCGGCGGCGTAACTCCTCCGGTGCCACCAGCGACAAGGTATTATCAGGCAAGGTTTCATACTGGATAGTTTGACCACTGGCTTTCAGGTAACCCAATGCTCTTTCGCAGTACGCCTGTTCGCTGGCAAATAAGCTGGTGTCTGCTTCGGTGACCATTGAGGCATCGCTGGAAACCGCACTGCATATTTCGCCAAACAGATCGTGTTCGGCGCTTTCCGAGACGTTGCTGTTCAGCAGTTGATCAAACAGGCTGGCACCATCATCCTGCATCATGAACTCTGCAACCTGCTCTTCTTCCTCTTCCTGGGTAAATTTGCCGGTAAACTCCGAGCTGTCCCCAATGTTCTTCTGCGCCTGTTCGTCTTTGTTGATCAACACTTCCAGTACGCGCATATCGCCATTGATCTGTGGTTCGCTGGCCTCAGTAAGCAGATAGCGGATTTGAGGCTGATGTTTTTGCCCATAGCGGTCAATACGCCCGTTACGTTGCTGGAATACCATCAACGACCACGGAATATCAAAGTGAATCATTTTGTGGCTAAGGTGATGCAGGTTGATCCCTTCAGATGCCACATCCGAACAAACCAGAAGACGCAACGGCGACTGCGTTTTACCAAAGGCTTCTACGGTTTCCATCAATACCGTATCGCCCTGATCGCCGCGCAGCGTGGCGATCTGGTCATCTTTCAATTTCAGATCCGCTCGCAGTTGCTGTTCGAGGAACTCCAGCGTTTTAATACTTTCGGTGAAGATCACCAGGCGATCTTCCGTGTTATTGGCTTTCCAGGCGAGGTCTTTTCGGATGGTGTCGAGCAGCAACTGGTATTTGCTAAACTGGCTGGCATCAATGTTATTCAGCGCCAACAGCAATGACTCCAGTTCGTTGATCTGGCTCTGGCTATTATGATCTTTACGGCTCTCAAGACGCTTCAGACGATTCGCCACGACGCTGGCACACGCCATCGGGCTGGAAAATAGCGCTTTTTCGAGGGTTATCTTGAACAGACGACCTTTGTTAGACTGGGCCTGTTCATCGTCATCATCACGGAACTGGCTCTCAACCAGGCGACGGTATGCTTCTTCTTCGGCACCGGATGCCAGGCGAGTCAGTTTGACAATATTGCGCTCGGGGAACTCGCCGGACATCTGATCTTTCACGTCTTTTTTGAAGCGACGGACAACCAGATTTTTATCGGCAAAATCGGCGTATTCATACTCTTTCGGGTTGGCGATCGCCGTCGGGTCAAGCATGTTCATCAGGCTGGCAAAACTTTCAGCCTTACCATCATGCGGTGTTGCTGAAAGCATAATCAGCGTATCGCTGCGCCCGGCGAGCAGTTTTGCCAGTTTACTGCGTAACGAACTGGTTCCACGTTCTGCGACGTTATGGGCCTCATCAATGACAATAATATCCCACCAGGCATTTTCCAGATGGTGACGATATTCAATGTCTTGTTTCAGCGTATCGATGGAGATAATGGTCTTGTCAAAATAGTGGAACGGGTTGTGGTTGGTTGGGATGCGGTTACGCACCTTTTGTAAACCAGCAGAATCCAGGCGGGTCAATGGGATCGCAAAACGGCTCCAGAACTCCTTCTGGAATTGTGTCAGCATCGATTTAACCGCCAGAACCAGAATACGTTTTCCGCGCCCACGACGGATCAGTTCCGAAACCAGAATACCGGCTTCCAGCGTTTTACCCAGACCAACAGCGTCGGCAATGAGTATCCGCTGACGCGGTTGTGCCAGCGCCATCCGCGTAGGATCGAGCTGAAACGGCATGGAATCCATCGCCGCCAGATGACCAAAATGGACTTTACTGTCTGTCGGTACGCGTTGGCGTAACTGACTTTCAATATACAACTGTGCCGCTTGATAATTGGCGGATTCATCTTCCACCAAATGCGTTTTTGCGGGATCCAGGATCTCTACTTTTTGTTCCAGTTTGGTCAGAAATAACCCTTCTTTACCGCGCACAAGCTCTGAAATACCATCGCAGGTCAGCAAATACCCACCATCACCACTGTCATCCGCCCGGCGAATACGCCATTCGGCATCACGAATAACCACCCGCATACCAGGTGCATAATTTTGCTTATTCATCGGTTTTTCTGTCTATTTGGGGCAGTGGCGGTAACGTCATCCTGAAAAATGTGGCGCGGCACACTGCGATAAAAAAGAGGGCCTTAAAGATATCATGAAGGCCCCCGGCAAAGTGACAAAATGGGAGGGAATGCGCATAAATTGCGCATGATTTTCAAACAAAAATTATTAAAAAGTGAGCTGGGTCAACTCCCCTGGAAGATATCCCCAGGGGAGCAATTATTTATCCAGCGATAATATAACTCCTAAGGTCATTACCCGGGGCAACAGCTCGCGCTCGCGTGTTTGCCAGCCGTTCAACTTGCTGCGGTAATCGCAGGGCAAAATCAAAGAAGGTATCTTCAATACAGCGCCAGTAGCTAAGCCCCATGTCGAGCAGGACATAATGCTGACTGCCATCGCTGAAGGTGACTGTCAGTTCTCGTCCATGCTCCGTACTCTGGTTATCCCCCGTTAACCAGCTAATTGCTCCCGGCCACGCAGGCCCCAGATATCCTTCTTCAAGTAAAGTGGTCACAACCTGCTGACGATCTTCCTCATTAAGCCACGCGTTATAGAGAGCGTCGTGTTGGCGAGAGTTGTAATCCAATTTTTTGACGCAAACAGTGAGGCTGGCGCGTTCCGCCATTCCCTGTTCAACCAGCTCGGTTAAGATTTCACCTAACAAACGCGCCGTGAATGGGCTATTAAGATAACGATCGCTGTACTCAACATGCGTTATCTCTTTGTGGCGGGTAAATGCCTGCTTCCAGCCAGCGTGCTGTTGCGTGACTAACGACCAGAAACGCGAACCAAAACCTTCCAGCGGCCCGTCCAGTTGTTCACAGAGATTGATGCGCACCGCCCCGGTGGGTAAGGCGGGCAGTAAATCTTCTGCACTTAAGGTCTGACCCGAGAAGGTTTTTCCGGACGTTCCTTTAAGTGTCACTACTGGTGAAGACGCACTTTGTCCCCATAATTCACCAGGTGCAACGGTAGCGCTGTCGTCTGCGGCCCACTGTTGGCTTTGCCCTTCGCGAGTCACCTGCGCAAGCCAGCGCCCCTTTCCTTGCATGAGCTGCGCAGTGGCAATGGATTTCACTTGTAAGCGACCTCCCGGCATCGCCGCCAACGCGGAAAGCTGATGTCTGGAGCTATCAGTTAAGTTTGCCAGCGGCGTGGCCACCAGCAACTCAACATGCCCACCGGAGGAGGCAAACTGGAGCAACTCTTTAAATAATGGCCATTGGGCAAAGTCCCACTGTTCCTGCGGCCCCGCAAGAACCAGCGAGCAGGAGTCATAAATCTCGCTGTTCAGGCATTGCGCAATACGTAAACTCAGAGGGTTAGTTTCAACCCGGCTACCATCGCCGAAGTACTGATATTCTGGCGCGAGGTTAAGTCGCTGCAACCGTACATTGGTAAGCAGGGTTAATGCATGGTGACGATCTAATCTGTTGACATAATGCTGACTGTCGTAGCTGAGCAAGCAGTGGTGACAGAATTTATCGCAACTGCAATCGAGCAATTTTCTGGCGTAATTAAAGACATCAGCCCAATGGTCGATCAATTGCACTGCATAACCTGCACCACCCGCATTATTGTCGTATATGAAGATGGAATATCCGGTATAGCCATTGATATCGCGCGCTTGCTGCGTCGTCACGCCCAGCTCAGTATTTTCGATACCCAATTTATGCGCTAACCCTTCACGCAAAGCGACCGCAAGGGAACGCGCGGCAACCTCATCACGGATCAACAGGCCATTATCATCATTGAGTTGCAGCTCAACCATATCTGTACGACTGCTATATCCCAACCACAGATCTTTATGCACATGACCGTGGCACAATTTATTGCTCCCCTGACGATCGTTACTGCCCCCTCGCAACAGGTAATGCGTATTTTCCCTCTCTGGGTTCTTTAGATTTTCAGGGGTACGCTGGGGTTGAGTTTGAGATTCTGCCCGACCACATGAGAGGCAAATTGCGTAGCCGTGCCCAAATTCCCCTTCACTGAAGTGGAACAATTCCCCACTATGGCTAAAACGGTAACGTCCTAGCCCAGCATCGGGTAAAGAAACCCACACCGAAGACGGTACAAGAACACGTGGATCTTTCCAGGGAAGTTGTGCAGGCATGGATACATCATTATGCGCCTGATAACGGATATCTGTCGCAAAACCAACAGGCTGTAAATAACGCTTCACATCAAGTTGCTGTATATCCGCTTTGCAGTGACTACATTCGACAGGACGGGTAGTACTGGTTGCCCCCGCACCACATTTACGACAATGCCAGAACCACGGAATATGATGATCGCCTGACAGCTCCTGCCCGCTGGCAAGTACCTTGCCAAGCATAATGCCCGAGGAACGATATACTTTTCCGCCCAATACCACATCTGCACCTGGAGCATACTCGCGTAATGCTGTAGGCAAATCACGGCTGGGCAATTTTTCAATACGACGAGAAAAGCTTTCTCCCCCTTCATTAGGGTCAGCCTGAGTAGCTTTTATTGCGCGACGTTTTTCCAGCTCATCTGCCGTCAGATAATTGAAATTGACGACGCCAACCGGGAAACCATGCCCCGGCAGGAACGCTTCACTAATGAGTTTAGAAAACAGATATGCACCGCGATAATCACGAAGCTGATAAGCGATGGCTTTACCTGCTGGCGTTTCTTCCCACGCGCTGTTATCCGCCTTCAACGCTTCGATATTTTCCAACAGTATCGCAAGTTGGCTTCTCCAGCGGATATCAACCTGCTGCATCATTGCTTGTGTGCGGGTCAAGAGCTGGGTTGCCGTCAATGACATCAGGACGGTTCCCTGAGTAAGGCGTTTAAGTTTATCCGCTAGCTGATCGGCCTGGTGATTTAACCAATGGAGAAAACGAAAACACTGGCTCTCATCACCTTCAAAGAACCATTTGCAACTCAGTTTTGTCGCATCAGGAACTTCAGCTCGTAAAAACAGACCTAAAACCAGGGCATTAACATGTCGTTGAACAATACTGCTGCTCCCAAAACGAACCCGTGGCGCACTGGCAGTAGTGTTGAACGCCCAGAGGGGGTCTTTGAATACCTCCATTCCATGCGCCGTGTTTTTACATAACGTAATGGCAGCAGATGCACTCTCTCCACGTCGACCCGCGCGGCCTGCACGCTGCAAATAATTTGCCGGAGCTGGAGGAACGTTGTTCATTGCCACCAAACTCATACCACCAATATCCACCCCCATCTCCATGGTCGTGGAACAGTTCAGCACATTAACTTTGCCTGACTTAAATTGTTTTTCATTAAACTGGTTCTGCTCAGGCGTTCTCTGCGCAGAGTGTTCCTCCAGACGATACCAGCTATCTTTCAGGGCCAGTCGGTCGCTGCGAGTAGACCATAATCCTTCCTCGCGGGCATGTTGAATCAGCGCATTACTTTCCAGCCACTCCAGACGTTCTTCTCGGGCGATTTCTCCACCACCAGACAAACGCCAGTGACGTACAGGAAGCTCAGGCATTTCAATCAACACTGCTTTTTCAGGTGCAATTTCTTTGCTACCCGGCAAATACGGAGAGTATCCCAGCAACGTGACGTCTAACGCACGTCGAGTATAGGGGCAACGCCACACTTGCTTTGGACTGTAAAATTCAGCTTGTTGTTTAATATCCAGCTGATAACCCGACTCAAACTGACGTAAGCAGGGTCGAATTGCATCCCAGACCTCAATCATTAAGTGGTTAACTAACGATTTCCAGTGAGCCTGCTCAGGTTGTATTGCCGGAAAGACTGCGATTAATAGCTTAATGACCCGGTTATAATGGCGATCGCGTATTTGTGGCCAAAGTTGATCACGTTTCTGCCCTTTGTTTTTTTTATCTGGCCCCTGGAGCATTTTTACCGGGAAACGTGCCCCCATCCAGCGAGGGTATTGCTCGTTTTCGTAAAAAACGGCACTGTTTTCACGGATAAAGAAATCAAGAGTAATCTTCAATAAATTACGCCATTCCGCTAATTGCTTATCGGGATCGGGTAATAATGTCTTCCAGTCCTGCGGGCAGGTTGTAACTTTATCAATAAATGGATAGTGAATGGCTACCAGACCAAGACTTTCGAGGGTCCAGGCATTTTTAGGGCGGCGACCAAACTCGCTGTATAAACAAAAATCTGCAAACTGTTGTTTAGTAAGATCAAGCCCAGACAATTCTTTAAAACTGCCTCTCATTCTATCGGCAAGGTCCACACTGCCAACCAGCTGTTCAGACAGCGTTTGCCATGACATGGTTTTCTTCTGCTGATTGCCAGAGTTAGCCTGAAGTATTTGCATCGCTTCAGCATGATCCGGGCTTAAGGAACTCACCATCGGCTCAATAATTTTAAGTGCCTGAATGTCCGTCGGGCTAAGCTCCTCATTCGCAGCCATCGCTTTTTTCAGCGCGTCGATGGAATTTTTTAAAGGGAGGACAGAAAACTGGCTAATAACTTTCTCTAACAGTGCACAGTGTGCCGGGCTGAGTTTTGCTGAAGGCTCTGTAATATTTGCCAGCTCCTGGTAACAAAGAGCTCGCAACGTCGCTTTATCGGCATCCTGCTGTAAGCGGGCTGAAATGCGAGCGGTACCCTGACGCGAATCCGTAAAGGTGAGCAAGCGTCGACCATTAAACGGTCCTAACTGCTCTTCTCTTGTTTGCGGTAATGGAGAAAACTCCAGCAGAGTAGGAATAATTTCATTTAAAAAAAAGGGCGCACCGAGCCGAAGCGGACGGAATAAAGGATTATTTTTCCGTTGAGTGTCACCACAGCAAACACAAACAAAGGAGTTATTGCGTCCCTCACCTCGAGATTCCGCTCATAACAGCATAATTTCATAGTGCAATTGCGCATCAATAACAATATTCCCCGCCGTCGTTTCTTCCAGTGAAATGATATATTTTTCACCATCGCTCGCAATCAGACGATCAAATTGAGAGTTATTGTCTAATTCGTCGTTGTCTTCATCTTCAGAATAAACATCTACATCAAGAGCAAACTCATCCACTTCGGCAGCGGCTGGTTGCGCTACCAACCAGTTCGTTCCATCACCGCGCATCTCCTCTTTGGCAGACAAATAAGCTGAACCACACCCGGAGCAACGTAAAACTTCAAATACCGGCGCACCACAGTCACAATATTGGCGCTGCTCAAACCATACCTGACCAAATGGCCAGTCACTCTGATTTAATTCATGTGCTTTATGTGAGCATTGTTTGTTTGAACATGCCCATAGACCCGCCAGTGTTCTGATAAACCCATGCATACGTAATGGCGTAAAAGCCAGTTCACCTTCTCGCGATCTTGCCATTAGATCGAGGAGTTGCAGTAGCTCACGGTGATTAATATCTGGCCAGGTTCTTCTGGCAACATTGAGCAACTCACTCAAACGTACTGCCTGCCGTCCGGGATGAGTTAACGCCTGACGCAATTGCTGGGCCACACGGTAATGACAAAGCTGTTGGTAAAGATCCTGAGGGCTCAGGGATTTAAGAGAAGTTAAAGATGTGGGGTATTCATGACGAATCAGCGACTCCGATACCCGCGGTATTTGTCGATAACCGCGAACCACTTTGACATCACGTTCTGTAACGCCCGCGAGATCAGCGACAAATTTAGCAAGCTCCTTATTACCTTCAGGAGAGTCTTCACCAATAGTGGCAGAGGTCGCGATAATCTGCACAGGTTTATCTGTGCCGGGTCCAACATTGAAAGCCTGCATAACACGACGTAAAAGCAGCGCTAACTCAGCAGCCTGAGAACCAATATAACTATGGGCTTCATCCAGGACGATATACTTTAACATCCCCTGAGACTTTTCGATGATTGGGGCATCTTTACGACGAATCAGCATATATTCCAGCATGGTGGTATTCGTCACCATGATGGAAGGTGGTGCTTCATAAATGGCTTCCCGACTCAAAGCTTGTTCAGGTACTTTCAACTGATCTTCCTGAATTTCGTATTTGGTATGCCGGGTTTCGCCATTATATAGCGCGAAGCGTATTTTCCCCTTAAATCCGCGCGTCCATTCGCGAAGCCGCTCCTGTTGGCTGTTAATTAATGCATTTAACGGATACAAGAAAATAGCTTGTGTCCCTGTTAGTGACTGGCGGGTCGATTTTTGCTGACGAATAAGATCTTCCAGAACAGGTACCATAAAGCATTCTGTTTTCCCGGATCCCGTACCGCTGCTCACTAACAAGGATTTTTTGTCTTCCAGAATCGTTCGCCACGCAGTGAGTTGATGACGAAATGGCACTGGCGCTTTGCTCAATGCATCAACCAGCGGGCTGGAGATCAGCTTGTCCCGCAAATCCTCCATTGTTTCATCCGCAGGCATCCAGCCGAATGTACTTTCGAATACCGGGTCTGCAAGCAGTGACCCCTCCTGACCGGGAGGCTGAAAATATTGTGATTCCAGATAATGAGTCAACGACTTGCTCCGCAATGCCAACTGACTTACCACCGACCTCACCGCACGCTGATGAAGCTGATTTAGAAGTGGCGCATAATGCAGTTGCTGAACGTCCATCAATGACATACTCCTGCTTGTTCAAAATAATATTGATAGATTACCCCTAATTGCTGTGGGGCTTGCTGATAGTGAAATTCAAAAAGCGCAGACAGTTGATGTATCAGGTTATTATCTTTTTGGGTTAACAGCGCTGCGACTAACATCAAATTAAAACGTTTTTCAAGCCGTGAGTGATATTTATCTTCAATCCAAAGCTTATTAAAAACAGATTTTAACTCTGGAGTAATAGCACTAGACCAAAGTTCTTTAGGGAAGATACTGATACGCCCAAAGCTGTCGGGGTTCCTTAATAGCATCTGTTTAGCTTCATTAAACTGCTCACGACTAACAGTTGGCAATACATCACAACCGGTTGGTAGGCTCTCACTATATGTAAGTAACATATTCGCAATCGGAGCCAGCCGACGATCGATATGTGCACGATGGTTCATAAAAGCAATAAAGGGTTGCAATATATGTAATGCTAATGTTTTATCGTTAATCTGTTTCTCCAGATAAGTCCAACATTTTTGGAAAACATCTTTCCAGATTGAAACGGGAATCCATCCCCATGAAAAGGGTAATTCTTCCTGTATATCATAAATCGTATCGCTATCACCAGAAAGACATGATGATATTAACAATTGAACAACCACGCGGTAATTACTCGAAATACATCTGAACAAGTCCAGATCCAGCAAGGATAAGCCATTATTCATTTTGTATTTCTTAATATACTCTGTTAATAAACAGCAATAATTTTGCAATGGGTTGTTATCTATTTCAAAAATTAGCTCATTAAAATTTTTTTTGCGCTGTTCTGGGTCTGCTTCGCATAGAGCATTTAGTAATAAATCATTTGTCTGCAATACAGGTAGCATCCATTTAATTACTGGTGCAATGCGAGCTGTACCATCAAGTTTTCCCACAATTAACCATGGACTATCCTGAACATTCAGAGCTGAAAGATCATAAGCAAACTCATCTTTTTTTAACAATGATATGTGTAAGCCAGGATTCTTAAGAGAAATAGCATCAACAACCAGTTCGTCTATTCTATTTGCAGGAAAAACAACAGAATTTTTTATATCAACCAGTAACCCTTGATCGTGTTCAATAAAACTACCATCGTAGCGTTTAATATTGAGTGTTGCTTTATCCTTTCCAAATCTGTCAGAGTAAAAATCAACACATAATGTACTATTGCTGTTCCATGCACATGCCAGCATAGCATTTAGCAAATTATAGTTCTCATAAAGTGAAATTTGTTGTAATTTGTCATTGCGTCCTGATAAAAGAGGAAGGTCGGCATGTAAATAACGGAATTTTTCAGCTACTGGATTTTCATCCAATAACTCGATATTAAGATATCCTCTTCCAGCACATGATATGGTTAATAACTCAGCATCTATTCCATGCAAATGTGCTATAGATGCCACACCATCAAAATGAACAGAACCATCATTAGTTACAAATCGGCCACCGCTAACCGGCTTAGGTAATAATAGTTTAAGATTAGAACCATCTTTCCAGGAGACCCGTAAATCAACGGTATTTTCCAGCATCAGCGATGAATTATAATAAATAGCACACTCGTTTTGTGAATAATCGGACTTAAGTGTTACTTTTTCATTGTTTGAATATTTATCAATTCTAGTATCCGTTATACCAGAAAGCATAATAATGCCTTGCTGAGCACTCTCAGGTATAATATTAATATCGAAGTCTGCTGGTAAAACTACAACTTTACCGCTAAATAAAACCTCATCATTAACTATTCGCCGGACTTCTATCTGTCCTTTTGGCATTTCTGATGCGACAGAATACCAGGCATTATTACCTGAACGAATGGAACGCCAAAAAAGTTCTTTCTCCGGTACAATGCCATATTGCAGATCCTTTTTCCAACCGATCTTCGGCCAGGCTCGATGGACAGGATAATCCGATTTAACCAGTTCAACTTCTGTCGATTTAATATAATATTCAATCGCAGAATCATAAAGTTGCTGGGTGCGAATTGTACAAACAGCACCATCATGTAAAACAACGCTAAATACTCCACTTATTTTAGTTAAGCTGCGTTCACTGTTTTTTAGCAACCTTGGGATATCAAACTCACCTTCTCCACTAATATCTAAATGGCTATTTTTCGGTAGCGAAATAAACAGAGCATTTAGCCTGGAACTCACAGACCCCATACCAACAAGTTTTAGCTGCGATTCACTCTCATTCATCGCTTCAAAAACCCAGGGAAGTTCTTCAGTAAGTTCATAACCGCCTTTTGGAATTGTGTGACCTAACAGAATTGGACCTTCATGAAGCGACAATGAGATTTCGGCCATTGCATCTGCACCAGAGAGTTTTTGCATCGCAATAGGTAATAACTCGACCCGCCAATCTTGCTGCTCATAACGGCTTAGCATTGCCAACCTTGCCCCGCCATTTTTCCATTTTCCTGAAATGATGAGTCGGGTCTGCTCCGGCTGAATATGGCATTCAAACAAAGAGGTTAACTGTTCTGTACGCATTGTGGCCGGGAATCGGAACCGGGCATCGCAATACCAACTGTCATCAACATCGACCCAGATTCTTTCAACCTGAAGACTACTTGCACTGCGTATTTCAGAAGATTGAGAAAGTAATCGCCTTACAATCTCTGCAGCATTCGCTTCGGGGAGAACGAGTGGAAGTTGAAGATGCCAGTCTGGAGAGAGCTTACGTAATGCAGAAACGGGATCACTGCTATGAGGAGGATGCTCACTAAGTAATCGGCAGAGAGTCTCGCAGAATTCACCGGCTATTTCATAGACCAGTTCGTTTTGCATTGTGACAGGAATCGTATCGCCTAATTCTTGTGCAATTTTAGCGGCAGGATATTGAGATGATTGCCCACGAAGCGCCTGATATATCCTTCTGAAATAGGTAATCAAATAACCGCTCTCATTTTCAATCATGCGGATAGGTAAACCACCTTCACAAGCCAGTGTATGGAGATAACCCGAAGCTTGCCCCAGGTTTCTTATCTTTCTTTTCCAGTAGCGAATGCCATCATTAACCAGCTTCTGTCGATGAACATACGGAACTTTCCAGTTAATAGAATCTAAAATTGTGTCCCATTTAGGGTGTCCGACCGTATGAGTCCGGCGGATAAAGTCTGCGTCTTATATGCTAAATAGAACATCGCTATAGGAAATGAATATCGTTCTTGGATAACTACGGGGGGCATATGTACGCAGTAGTTCTGCCAAACTTTCGTACTCTGTATCAGTACAACGGTAAGCATATAACGCCCGTCCATCAGCTCCGGATAATGAACGGCGACTAAAAAACATGTTAAGCCATTGCAAAAGTGGGTTAACTGGAGTTTTCACAAGCAACCTGCCTTCCTTTGATACAATTCGTAACAGGTTACTATCATCATAAAAAAGCTCAACCCGATGAACTCGCTAAAAATGAGACAAATCATTTATATCTCGAAAAAACTTGTTACAATCATGAGCGCTACACCGAACTTAACCATATAAATTATGTGTGTTTTGTTTATTTTTTAAACGATTACAACTATCCATTATTTACACAGGTATCAAAATGTTAGCGCAGCTTTTTGAGCAGTTGTTTCAATCGATAGACTCTACACTGATCACCAATATTTTCATCTGGGCTGTTATATTCGTATTTTTATCAGCGTGGTGGTGTGACAAAAAAAATATACATAGTAAGTTTAGAGAATATGCTCCAACCTTAATGGGGGCATTAGGTATTCTGGGTACTTTCATTGGTATTATTATTGGTTTACTCAATTTTAATACCGAAAGTATTGATACCAGCATCCCCGTATTATTAGGTGGCCTAAAAACAGCATTCATTACAAGCATTGTAGGTATGTTTTTTGCCATTTTATTTAATGGAATGGATGCTTTCTTTTTTGCCAATAAACGAAGTGCGTTAGCAGAAAATAACCCTGAATCTGTTACACCTGAACATATCTATCATGAATTAAAAGAGCAGAACCAGACTCTGACTAAATTAGTCTCGGGTATTAACGGTGATAGTGAAGGTTCTCTTATTGCTCAAATAAAATTACTACGTACTGAGATTAGCGATTCCTCGCAGGCACAATTAGCTAATCACACTCATTTCAGTAATAAGCTTTGGGAACAACTTGAACAATTTGCAGATCTAATGGCAAAAGGTGCTACAGAACAAATTATTGATGCTTTGCGACAAGTCATTATTGATTTTAATGAAAATTTAACTGAACAGTTTGGTGAAAACTTTAAAGCTCTTGATGCCTCTGTAAAAAAACTTGTTGAGTGGCAGGGAAATTATAAAACGCAAATTGAGCAGATGTCAGAACAATATCAACAAAGTGTCGAGTCCCTGGTTGAAACAAAAACTGCGGTTGCAGGGATTTGGGAAGAATGTAAAGAAATTCCTCTGGCTATGTCTGAACTGCGTGAAGTGCTTCAGGTGAACCAACATCAAATCAGCGAACTCTCCCGCCATTTAGAAACCTTTGTCGCCATCCGCGATAAAGCTACAACCGTATTACCTGAAATACAGAACAAAATGGCTGAAGTGGGTGAACTGCTGAAATCCGGAGCTGCAAATGTTAGTGCATCTCTTGAGCAAACCAGCCAGCAAATACTTCTTAATGCAGATTCAATGCGCGTTGCCCTGGATGAAGGTACCGAAGGATTCAGACAATCGGTTACCCAAACACAACAAGCATTTGCCTCGATGGCGCATGATGTCAGCAATTCCTCCGAAACCCTAACCAGCACGTTAGGTGAAACAATTACTGAAATGAAACAAAGTGGTGAAGAATTCCTGAAATCACTAGAGTCGCACTCGAAAGAATTGCATAGAAATATGGAACAAAATACGACGAATGTGATTGATATGTTCAGTAAGACTGGTGAAAAGATTAACCATCAACTATCCAGTAATGCCGATAATATGTTTGATTCAATCCAGACATCATTTGATAAGGCTGGTGCAGGGCTGACTTCTCAAGTCAGAGAATCAATTGAAAAATTTGCTCTATCCATCAACGAGCAGTTACATGCTTTTGAGCAAGCAACTGAACGTGAAATGAACCGTGAAATGCAATCATTAGGTAATGCTCTGCTTTCAATCAGCAAAGGTTTTGTCGGTAACTATGAAAAACTTATTAAAGATTACCAAATAGTTATGGGGCAGTTACAAGCATTAATTTCTGCTAATAAACATCGAGGGTAATCGATCATGGATAAGATTATAGGGAAACAATTACCTAAAAAAGATCAAGATAATGAACATTGGGTATCCATGTCAGACCTAATGGCAGGGCTGATGATGGTTTTTATGTTCATATCTATTGCTTATATGCACTACGTACGTATTGAAAAAGAAAAAATTAAAGAAGTTGCCGTAGCCTACGAGAATGCTCAGTTACAGCTTTATAATGCTCTGGATATTGAGTTTGCAAAGGATTTACAAGACTGGGATGCAGAGATCGATAAACAGACTCTGGAGGTTCGATTTAAATCACCGGATGTTTTATTTGGCTTAGGAAGCACAGAGCTAAAACCAAAGTTTAAACTCATTCTTGACGACTTCTTTCCTCGCTACCTAAAAGTTCTAGATAATTATCAGGAACATATTACTGAAGTCCGCATTGAAGGTCACACAAGTACTGACTGGACAGGAACAACGAATCCTGATATTGCTTATTTTAATAATATGGCACTATCGCAAGGTCGTACACGTGCAGTATTACAATACGTTTATGACATAAAAAATATCGCGACACACCAACAATGGGTTAAAAGTAAATTTGCCGCAGTAGGTTATTCATCTGCACATCCCATTCTTGATAAAACCGGCAAAGAGGACCCTAATCGCTCTCGTCGTGTCACCTTCAAAGTTGTAACAAATGCCGAGTTGCAGATTAGAAAGATTATTCAGGAGTAAGAGATGAAATTATCTATCGACATTTCAGAACTTATTCAATTAGGGAAGAAAATGTTACCAGAAGGAGTCGATTTTTTTCTGGATGAATCCCCTATTGACTTTGATCCTATAGATATTGAGTTATCCACGGGTAAAGAAGTTAGTATCGAAGATCTTGACCCTGGTAGCGGGCTTATCTCTTATCATGGCCGCCAGGTTCTTTTATATATTCGGGACCATTCAGGGCGTTATGATGCGGCTATCGTAGATGGCGAAAAAGGAAAACGTTTTCATATTGCCTGGTGCAGAACTCTTGATGAAATGCGCCATAAAAATCGATTTGAAAGGTATCATGCAACTAACCGCATAGATGGTTTATTCGAAATTGATGATGGTTCAGGTCGGAGCCAGGATGTTGATTTACGGGTATGTATGAATTGCCTCGAACGACTTAATTATAAAGGAAGTATTGATAAACAACGAAAAAGAGAGATTTTTAAATCATTCTCATTAAATGAGTTTTTTTCAGATTATAGTACCTGTTTTCGTCATATGCCTAAGGGTATCTATGACAAAACAAATAGTGGGTATGTCGAAAACTGGAAGGAAATATCTAAAGAAATACGAGAAAAGGCAAATTATGTTTGTAATGATTGTGGCGTGAATTTATCAACCGCCAAAAACTTGTGCCATGTCCATCATAAAAATGGCATCAAATATGATAATCACCATGAAAACCTTCTTGTTCTGTGCAAGGATTGCCATCGAAAACAGCCCCTCCACGAAGGTATATTCGTTACCCAAGCAGAGATGGCTATCATTCAACGTTTACGTTCCCAACAAGGGTTATTAAAAGCAGAATCCTGGAATGAAATATATGACCTGACTGATCCATCAGTGCATGGTGATATTAATATGATGCAACATAAAGGCTTTCAACCTCCTGTTCCTGGGTTAGATCTTCAAAACTCAGAACATGAAATTATTGCAACCGTAGAAGCTGCATGGCCAGGCCTTAAAATTGCAGTTAACCTTACTCCCGCCGAAGTCGAAGGATGGAGAATATATACCGTGGGTGAGCTGGTTAAAGAAATACAAACCGGAGCCTTTACGCCAGCAAAATTGTAAATTCTAAAACTCCGTGAAAGTTAAGGCTTTCACGGAAGATAAATAAAGTTTCCCTGATTTGTGACTCAAATTACAAAAGTAGTTTATGGCATAACTTGTCTGATTTTTATGGTGTAACAGGTATAAAAGCATATGCTATGGTTCGCCTCATACTTAAAACTTCCCTCATATGGGTGAAGGTTAAAGCTTGGTAGACAGAAGACAGTCACAATGAATAAAGCAATAAATTGATGTCGCACGCGCCGATGGGCATGGCGGGTAATGTGACTTTTGTACACAACGGCAAGGCTTATGTTACTGGCGGTGTTAGCCAGAACATCTTCAATGGCTATTTTGAAGATCTCAACGAGGCTGGAAAAGATTCAGCAACT
>ENA-UOZS01000169-UOZS01000169.1-food-metagenome-genome-assembly--contig:-NODE-169-length-31755-cov-16.811577_pt1 | contig 31755 bp, 19 predicted proteins | sample MGYA00249875_ERZ772737 | MGnify/ENA primary metagenome ERZ772737 (study PRJEB29005, sample SAMN08379463) | food metagenome | isolation source: cheese - non spiked | study: EMG produced TPA metagenomics... | reverse complement strand
TGAAAACAAAACTTTCCTGGTTATGTGCAGTGGCAATGGGGATGAGTGCGCTCCCTGCAACAGTGGCTAACGCGGCGCCTGATAACGCAGCGACCACACCCGCGCCAACGGTGCCTGTCGTCGCGCAAGCGACCGATCCGGTAGTGACGGCGGCGCCGGGGCAGACGGAAAACGTCGTCCCGAATCAGCCGACGATGGGGAATACGCTGCCCGCCGACAACCCGGTGGTTGGGCAGGTTATGCCTGGCGTGCCGGGAGCCAGTGCACCGGTGGTTGCGGAAAATACGCCGTCGCGTGACGTTAAGCTGACGTTCGCCCAGATCGCGCCTCCTCCGGGCAGCATGGTTCTGCGCGGCATCAACCCAAATGGCGGTGTCGAATTCGGTATGCGTAGCGATGAAGTCGTGTCGAAAGCGATGCTCAACCTGGAATACACGCCATCGCCGTCGCTGCTGCCGGTGCAATCCCAGCTTAAGGTCTATCTGAATGATGAGCTGATGGACGTCCTGCCCGTCACCAAAGAGCAACTGGGTAAGAAAACCCTGGCTCAGGTGCCGATTAACCCGCTGTTTATCACCGACTTTAACCGCGTGCGTCTGGAATTTGTCGGCCATTACCGCGATGTCTGTGAAAACCCGGCCAGCAGCACCCTGTGGCTGGATGTTGGTCGTAACTCTTCGCTTCAGATGACCTATCAGCCGCTGGCGTTGAAAAACGATCTCTCCGCCTTCCCGGTGCCGTTCTTCGACCCGCGTGATAACCGTCCACTGAACCTGCCAATGGTGTTTGCGGGCTCTCCTGATGTGACCGAACAGCTGGCGGCCTCTATCGTGGCATCCTGGTTTGGTTCCCGCTCCGGCTGGCGTGGCCAGAGTTTCCCGGTTATGTACGACAAAATGCCGGACAAAAACGCGATTGTGTTTGCCACCAACGCCAAACGCCCGGCATTCCTGCGGGACCATCCAGAGGTGAAAGCGCCCACCATCGAGATGATCAGCCACCCCGACAATCCGTACGTGAAGCTGCTGGTGATCTTCGGGCGTGATGATAAAGATCTGGTGCAGGCGGCAAAAGGCATTGCGCAGGGCAATATCCTGTTCCGCGGTAATAGCGTCGTGGTGGATGAGGTGAAACCGCTGCTGGCACGTAAGCCTTATGATGCGCCGAACTGGGTCCGCACCGACCGCGCGATTACCTTCGGCGAGCTGAAAACCTATGAAGAGCAATTGCAGTCAACCGGGCTTGAACCTTCTCCTGTCAGCCTGTCGCTGAACCTGCCGCCGGATCTCTATCTGCTGCGCACCAACGGTATTGATATCAACCTGAACTACCGTTACACCGCGCCGGTAACCAAAGACAGCTCGCGCATGGATATCAGCCTCAACAACCAGTTCCTGCAATCCTTCAGCCTGACCAGCAGCCAGGAGACAAACCGGTTGATGCTTCGTCTGCCTGTATTGCAGGGGCTGCTGGATGGCAAAACCGATGTGTCGATCCCGGCGCTGAAGCTCGGTGCGGTGAACCAGCTGCGGTTTAACTTCCAGTATATGAACCCGATGCCGGGTGGATCGGTGGAAAACTGTATTACCTTCCAGCCGGTGCAAAACCACGTGGTGATTGGTGATGATTCCACAATCGACTTCTCGAAGTATTACCACTTTATCGCGATGCCGGATCTGCGTGCGTTTGCTAACGCCAGTTTCCCGTTCAGCCGCATGGCTGATCTCTCTGAATCGATTGTCGTGATGCCAAAAGCGGCCAATGAAGGCCAGGTTGCCACGCTGCTGGACACCATGGGCACCGTCGGGGCGCAAACCGGCTTACCGGCTATCAACGTGACGGTGACGGATGACGGTAGCCAAATCCAGAACAAAGATGCCGATATCATGGTCATCGGCAATATTCCGGACAAGCTGAAAGACGAGAAGCGCGTCGATCTGCTGGTGCAGGCGGCTCAGTCATGGGTCAACACGCCGCTGCGTCAGACCGAGTTCCCGAGCATCATGCCGGACAGCGGCGATCGCCAGGCCAATATCAGGACGACCGTAAGCTCAACGGGTCCGATGGCTGCGATTGTTGGCTTCCAGTCTCCGTATAACGACCAGCGCAGCGTGATCGCCCTGCTGGCGGACAGCCCGCGCGGCTATGAGCTGCTCAACACGGCCATGAACGACAGCGGTAAACGGGCGGCAATGTTCGGTTCCGTCTCGGTGATCCGTGAGTCGGGGGTAAACAGCCTGCGCGTGGGGGATGTCTACTACGTCGGTCATCTGCCGTGGTTCGAACGCCTGTGGTACGCCCTCTCTAACCACCCGGTGCTGCTGGCCGTGTTGGCTGCGCTCAGCGTTGTATTGCTGGCGTGGGTACTGTGGCGTCTGCTGCGAATCATCAGCCGTCGTCGTCTTAACCCGGACCATGAGTAAGCCGTGATGAAAATCTTTCGCGGGTGTGTAGTCGCAGCGTTGATGCTGGCGGCGGCGAATCTGCATGCCGCCTGTCGCTGGCCTGCCTGGGAGACGTTCAAGCAGGATTATATGAGCGAAAGTGGGCGCGTCATTGATCCCAGTGACGCGCGCAAAATCACCACCTCCGAAGGGCAAAGCTATGGACTGTTCTTTGCCCTGGCAGCAAACGATCGCAAGACGTTCGATCTGCTGCTGACATGGACGCGCGATAACCTTGCCGAGGGGGATTTAGCCCAACATCTCCCGGCGTGGCTATGGGGAAAAAAGGACGACAACACCTGGGCGGTTATCGACCCTAACTCCGCGTCCGATGCCGATATCTGGATTGCCTGGTCGCTGCTGGAAGCCGGGCGGCTGTGGAAAAATCCCGATTACACACGCACGGGTAAGGCGCTGTTGACGCGCATTGCCAGTGAGGAAGTGGTGAAGGTGCCGGGGCTGGGTTCTATGCTGCTGCCGGGTAAAGTCGGTTTTGCCGATGAGAGTGTCTGGCGCTTCAACCCCAGCTACCTGCCGCCGCAGCTTGCGAGCTATTTCACCCGTTTCGGCGCACCGTGGACAACGCTCCGTGAAACCAACCTGCGTCTGCTGCTGGAGACCGCGCCAAAAGGATTTTCCCCGAACTGGGTGAAATACCAGAAAAAGGGCGGCTGGCAGTTGAAGCAGGATACGACCCTGATCGGCAGTTACGATGCGATTCGCGTCTATCTGTGGGTAGGGATGATGAACGATAACGATCCGCAAAAAGCCCGGCTACTGGCGCGTTTCAAGCCCATGGCGACCACCACAATCAAACAAGGCTTACCGCCGGAAAAAGTGGACGTAGCGACCGGGAAACGTACCGGAGATGGGCCGGTAGGGTTTTCTGCCTCCCTGCTTCCATTTTTACAAGAACGGGACGCGCAGGCGGTGCAACGCCAGCGTGTCGCCGATCGTTTTCCCGATAACAATGCTTATTACAGCTACGTTCTGACCCTCTTTGGACAAGGGTGGGATCAGCATCGTTTTCGTTTCACCGCGCAAGGTGAATTACTACCGGATTGGGGCCAGGAATGCGCACGTTCACACTAAATCTACTCGCCTTATCGCTTGGCCTGGCGCTCATGCCCCTGGCCCAGGCCGCCAACTCCCCGCAGCAGAGACAGCTGCTGGAACAGGTTCGTCTGGGGGAATCCACCCAGCGTGAGGATTTGGTGCGCCAGTCGCTCTATCGCCTTGAGCTGATCGACCCCAACAACCCGGACGTGATTGCCGCTCGCTTCCGCTACCTGTTACGACAGGGGGATACGGCGGGCGCGCAAAAAGAGCTGGATCGCCTGAAAGGAATGGCACCCGATTCCAGTGCGTACCAGTCCTCCCGTACGACCATGCTGCTCTCCACGCCGGATGGTCGCCAGGCCCTCCAGCAGGCTCGCCTGCTCGCCACCACCGGGCACACGCAGGAAGCTATTGCCGCGTATGACAAACTGTTTGACGGTAATCCGCCCAGCGGCGACATCGCGACGGAGTACTGGAACGTGGTGGCGAAAGAGCCTGCCCGCCGCAATCTTGCCATTAATCAGCTGAAGAAAATCAACGCCAGCAGTCCGGGCAACGCCCCGCTACAGGCTTCGCTGGCGCAGCTTCTGTTCCAGAGTGGACGGCGTGATGAAGGGTTTGCGGTTTTACAGGAGATGGCCAAATCGAACAATGGCCGCAGTCAGGCGTCGGACATGTGGTACCAGCAGATCAAAGATCAGCCGGCCAGCAGCGCCAGCGTTACCGCGCTGCAACAATACCTGAGCGTGTTCAGCGATGGCGATAACGTGACGGCGGCGCGCGCCCAGCTTGAAGCGCAGCAAAAACAGCTCGCCGATCCGGCGTTTCGCGCCAAAGCCGAAGGGTTAGCCGCAGTGGATGCCGGGCAGGGCAGTAAAGCGGTAACGGAGTTGCAGAAAGCAGTCAGCGCCAACCACGCCGACAGTGAAGCCGTAGGCGCGCTGGGGCAGGCCTATTCGCAGAAAGGCGATCGCGCCCGCGCGGTTGCGCAGTTTGAAAAGGCGATCGCCCTCGATCCGCAGAGCGACAACCGGGGCAAATGGGACAGCCTGCTGAAGGTTAACCGATACTGGCTGCTGATCCAGCAGGGTGACAACGCCCTGAAAGCCAACAAGACAGCCCAGGCGGAACGCTATTATCAGCAGGCGCGCAACATTGACAATACGGACAGCTACGCGGTCCTGGGGCTGGGTGACGCGGCGGCGGCGCGCAAAGATAACGACGCGGCTGAACGCTATTATCGCCAGGCATTGCGGATGGACAGCGGCAACAGCAACGCGGTACGCGGTCTTGCCAATATTTATCGCGAGCAGTCTCCGGAGAAGGCGACGCAGTTTATTCAGTCGCTCTCTGCCAGCCAGCGCCGCAGCATTGATGATATTGAACGTAGCCTGACGAACGAGCAGCTCTCGGCTCAGGCTGAACAGCTGGAAAGCCAGGGAAACTATGCGCAGGCCGCAGAAATTCAGCGCCGACGCCTTGCGCTTTCCCCGGGCGACGTGTGGATCACCTACCGGCTATCACGCGATCTGTATAGCGCGGGTCAGCGCAGCCAGGCAGATAACCTGATGCGCCAGCTGGCAAGCCAGAAACCGGGCGATCCGGATCAGGTTTACGCCAGCGGGCTGTACCTGTCCGGTAACGATCGGGACCGGGCCGCGCTGGCGCATCTGAACACGCTGCCGCGCGACAAGTGGAACGGCAACATCCAGGCGCTGGCGGACCGCCTGCAAAGTAATCAGGTGCTGGAAACCGCCAACCGCCTGCGCGACAGTGGAAAAGAGCAGGAAGCGGAAGCGCTGCTTCGCCAGCAGCCCCCGTCCACCCGTATTGACTTAACGCTGGCAGACTGGGCTGAACAGCGTGGCGATCACGAGGCCGCGAAAACCGCCTACAACACCGTCCTGCAACGGGAACCGCAGAACGAAGACGCAATTCTCGGCCTGACCGAAGTCAATCTTGCTCAGGGCAACAGGGACGCCGCTCGCGCTGAGCTGGCGAAACTGCCCGCGGCACAAAACGGCGAACCGCTCTCCCTCAATATGCAGCGCCGGATCGCCATGGCGCAGGCCGGTCTGGGCGATTCAGCCGCGGCAGAAAAGACCTTCAACACCATTCTTCCGCAGGCAAAATCGCAGCCGCCTTCTATGGAAAGTGCGCTGGTGATGCGTGATGCCGCCCGCTTCCAGGCGCAAAACGGCCAGCCTCAGCAGGCGCTGGACACCTGGAAGGATGCGATGGTCTCATCGGGCATCACAACGACTCGTCCAACCGATAACGACAGCTTTACGCGGCTCACGCGTAACGATGAGAAAGATGACTGGCTGAAGCGCGGCGTGCGCAGCGATGCAGGCGATCTTTATCGTCAGCAGGATCTGAACGTCACGCTGCAACACGACTACTGGGGATCCAGCGGCACGGGGGGCTATTCCGACCTGAAAGCGCACACCACTATGCTCCAGGTGGATGCGCCGCTATCGGATGGCCGCATGTTCTTCCGTAGCGATCTGGTCAATATGAACGCCGGTTCCTTTGATACGGACAATGGAACCTACGATCCAACGTGGGGTACCTGCGCCGAAACGCCATGTCACGGCAGCACGAACCAGTCGGCCAACGGCGCCAGCGTGGCCGTCGGCTGGCAGAACAACACCTGGGCGTGGGACATCGGTACAACGCCGATGGGCTTCGACGTGGTCGATGTGGTGGGCAGCCTGAGCTACAGCAACGACTTGGGGCCGATTGGCTACACCCTGAACGCCCATCGTCGTCCGATTTCCAGCTCGGTGCTGGCCTTCGCCGGGCAAAAAGATCCTAATACCGACACCACCTGGGGCGGCGTGCGTGCTACCGGTGGCGGCGTGAGCATGAGCTACGACAAAGGCGAAGCTAACGGGATCTGGTCAAGCCTGAGTGCCGACAGCCTCACCGGGAAGAATGTCGAAGATAACTGGCGGGTCCGCTGGATGACCGGCTATTACTACAAGCTTATCAATCAGAACAACGAGCGTCTGACGGTCGGTGTGTCCAACATGCTCTGGCATTACGATAAGGATTTAAGTGGCTATTCGCTGGGCCAGGGCGGTTACTACAGTCCCCAGGAGTATGTGTCGTTCGCCTTACCGGTGAACTGGCGTAAACGCACAGAGAACTGGTCATGGGAGCTGGGCGGTTCCGTCTCATGGTCCCATTCAAAAACAAAGGATGTGATGCGTTATCCGTTGCAGGGGCTGATCCCGGACAATGAGCCAGGCCGTTATACCGATAAAGGTGTGATGGGAACCGGAAGTAGCTCGTCAGGGACGGGTTATACCGCAAGGGCGATTGTTGAACGCCGTGTGACGTCCAACTGGTTTGTCGGTCTGGGCGTCGATATTCAGGAAGCGAAAGACTATACCCCGAGCCATGCGTTGCTCTATGTTCGGTATTCTGCCGCAGGCTGGCAGGGTGATATGGACTTACCGCCGGAACCGCTGGTGCCTTATGCAGACTGGTGATCGGATTTTTGCTTAATCTAATTGTAAGTCTCTCTTAAAAGTGCAGCTATCGGGTATACTCGGGCGCACCAGGTTTACGCCCTGGTGCGCCCTGCGCTTCGAGTTTTGTGGAGAGTCATTTTGCGTGTCAGCCGTTCCTTAACGATCAAACAGATGGCGATGGTGTCTGCCGTCACAATGCTGTTTGTCTTCATCTTCTGCGTCATTTTGCTGTTTCATTCCGTACAGCAGAATCGCTATAACACGGCTTCGCAACTGGAAAGTATTGCTCGCTCGGTGCGGGAACCCCTGTCGGCCTCGATCCTGAAAGGGGATATCCCCGAGGCGGAATCCATCCTGAAACGCATTCAGCCCGCCGGTATCGTGAGCCGCGCCGACGTAGTGCTGCCGAACCAGTTCCAGGCGCTGCGGATGAGCTTTATCCCGGAGCGTCCCGTCCCGATGATGGTGATGCGCCTGTTTGAACTGCCGGTGCAGATTTCCCTGCCTCTCTATTCCCTGGAAAGACCGGCTAACCCGCAGCCGCTGGCCTATCTGGTACTACAGGCGGACTCGTACCGCATGTATAAATTCGTCATGAGTTGGGTTGCTACGTTAGTGACTACTTACTTACTTTTAACCTTAATGTTGAGCGTGGCGCTGACGTGGTGCATCAACCGGTTAATTGTGCATCCGTTGCGCCGCATAGCCCGGGAGCTGAATGACCTCTCTCCGCAGGAGCACATGGGGCATCAGCTTCCCTTGCCGCGTCTGCATCACGACGATGAAATTGGCATGCTGGTCCGCAGTTACAATATCAACCAGCAGCGTGTCCTGCGTCAGCAGGAAGAGGTCAGTAATAATGCCACCCGTTTCCCGGTTTCCGACCTGCCAAACAAAGCGTTTTTAATGGCCCTGCTGGAGCAGACCGTCGCTCGCCAGCAGACCACCGCGCTGATGGTGATTGCCTGCGAGACCTTGCAGGACACGACGGGCGTGCTGAAAGAGAGCCAGCGCGAGATGCTATTACTGACGCTGGTGGAAAAAATCAAATCTGTGCTGGCGCCGCGCATGGTACTTACCCAGGTCAGCGGCTATGACCTGGTGGTGATTGCGCACGGTGTAAAAGAGCCGTGGCACGCTATTACGTTAGGTCAGCAAGTACTCACTGTCATAAATGAGCGGCTACCCATTCAGGGTATCCAGCTACGCCCAAGTGCCAGCATTGGTATCGCAATGTACTACGGTGGTCTGACCGCCGAGCAGTTATACCGTCGGGCTTTCTCAGCAGCGTTTACCGCGCGCCGAAAAGGCAAAAACCAGATCCAGTTCTTTGATCCGGAGCAAATGGAAAAAGCCCAGCAGCGCCTGACGGAAGAGAGCGACATTCTGACGGCGATGGACAATCGCCAGTTTGCGCTCTGGCTACAGCCGCAGGTGGATTTGCGCACGGGTGAAGTGACCAGCGCCGAAGCGTTGCTGCGCATGCAGCAGCCGGACGGCACGTGGGAGCTGCCTGAGGGGATGATCGAACGTATCGAGTCCTGCGGCCTGATGGTCACCGTCGGATACTGGGTGCTGGAAGAGTCGTGCCGCCAGCTTGCGGCCTGGCAACAACGGGGCATCACGCTGCCGCTGTCGGTGAATCTTTCTGCGCTACAGCTGATGCACCCGACTATGGTGCCGGATATGCTCGAGTTGATCCATCGCTACCGCATCCAGCCCCACACGTTGATCCTGGAAGTCACCGAGAGCCGTTGTATTGACAATCCTGACGACGCTGTCGCCATTCTGAAACCGCTGCGTAATGCCGGGATCCGCATTGCGCTTGACGATTTTGGTATGGGGTATTCCGGCCTGCGTCAGCTCCAGCACATGAAAACCCTGCCGGTGGACGTCCTGAAAATCGACAAAACCTTTGTGAAAGGGCTGCCGGAGGATTGCAGCCTGGTGCAGGCCATTATCCAGATGGCGCACAGCCTGAACCTGCACGTGACTGCCGAAGGTATTGAGGCCGAAGCCCAGCGCGAGTGGCTGGCTGCGGCGGGTGTGGAGAGCGGTCAGGGCTTCCTGTTTGGCCGCGCCGTGCCGACGGATACCTTTGAGCGACGCTATCTCGCCGACGCTGGCAATAACGCAAAAGTGTAATTTTGTTGCTGGCTTGTGCGAGCCAGCTCAAAGTTCTTAACATTTGTGTTTCAAATTTGAACCCCGTTTATTTCTGTCCTGTTATGTGGGTGTTATTTTAAAGCCGCAGGTTAACCATAACCTTACAAAGCCTGTAGTTATTCTTTCCAGGGACACCCTATGAAAACCTCACTCTTCAAAAGTCTTTACTTCCAGGTCCTGACAGCCATCGCCATCGGTATTCTGCTCGGTCACTACTACCCGGAGCTGGGCGCGCAAATGAAACCGCTTGGCGACGCGTTCGTTAAGCTCATCAAAATGATCATCGCGCCGGTCATCTTCTGTACCGTGGTGACCGGTATCGCCGGCATGGAAAGCATGAAGGCGGTCGGGCGTACGGGGGCGGTTGCCCTGCTGTACTTCGAGATTGTCAGTACCATCGCGCTGATTATCGGCCTGATTATTGTCAACGTGGTACAGCCTGGCGCGGGCATGAACGTTGACCCGGCCACGCTGGATGCGAAAGCGGTGGCGGTTTACGCTGAACAGGCGAAAGATCAGGGGATTGTTGCCTTCCTGCTGGACGTGATCCCGAGCAGCGTGATTGGCGCGTTCGCCAGCGGAAATATCCTCCAGGTACTGCTGTTTGCCGTGCTGTTTGGCTTTGCCTTGCACCGTCTTGGCAGCAAAGGTCAGCTGATTTTTAACGTCATTGAAAGCTTCTCGCAGGTTATCTTCGGCATCATCAACATGATTATGCGTCTGGCCCCGATTGGTGCCTTTGGCGCGATGGCCTTCACCATCGGGAAATACGGCGTCGGCACGCTGGTACAGCTTGGCCAGCTGATTATCTGCTTCTACATCACCTGTATTCTGTTTGTGGTGGTGGTGCTCGGCTCCATCGCTCGTGCGACCGGCTTCAGCATCTTCAAATTTATCCGTTACATTCGTGAAGAGCTGCTGATTGTCCTCGGCACATCCTCTTCTGAGTCCGCGCTGCCGCGTATGCTCGATAAAATGGAAAAGCTGGGCTGCCGTAAGTCAGTGGTGGGGCTGGTTATTCCTACGGGCTACTCCTTTAACCTGGACGGCACCTCGATTTACCTGACGATGGCGGCGGTCTTTATTGCTCAGGCCACCAACAGCCACATGGATATCTTCCATCAGATTACGCTGCTGGTCGTCCTCCTGCTCTCCTCGAAAGGGGCGGCGGGCGTAACGGGTAGCGGATTTATCGTGCTGGCGGCCACTATCTCAGCGGTTGGCCATCTGCCGGTGGCGGGTTTGGCCCTGATCCTCGGTATCGACCGCTTTATGTCTGAAGCCCGCGCGTTAACCAACCTGATTGGTAATGGTGTGGCGACGGTTGTGGTGGCGAAGTGGGTAAAAGAGCTGGATCACAAGAAACTTAACGATACGCTGAATAATCGCACATCTGAGGACAAAACCCCCGGTTTATCCTCTTAATCCCTCATAAATGCCCGTATTCCCTTGTGGGGATGCGGGCACCTGCGCATAATAACCGCTCATACCTGTCATATTTCGACAAAATTTTTTTGGGTATATTTCGCTTCCGCCCGTGACGTTTAGCTGAACACGCTGTCTAATCGGAAGGTTTTCATCGTCATCTTTGAGTGCTCACGTCGCGAGACACTCTCTTTAACCAGGAATGTTGATCAGGGGTTCACATGCAGGGCACAAAAATTCGACTCTTAACCGGCGGTTTGCTGATGATGGCAGCAGCCAGTTATGTGCAGGCAGATGCGCTCCAGCCAGACCCGGCCTGGCAACAGGGAACACTGGCGAACGGATTCCAGTGGCAGGTGTTATCCACTCCGCAACGTCCGAGCGATCGCATTGAAATTCGTCTGGCTGTGAATACCGGCTCCCTCACTGAAAGCACCCAGCAGACCGGCTTAAGCCATTTTATTCCTCGACTGGCGCTCACCCAGAGCGGCAGTTTGCAGGCGGTTCAGGTGCGTTCTTTATGGCAACAGGCCATCGATCCTAAACGTCCGCTGCCCCCGGCTGTGGTCTCCTATGACTACACCATGTTTAATCTGAGCCTGCCCAACAACCGTAACGATCTGCTTAAAGAAGCGCTGACCTATCTTTCCGATGCCACCGGCAAACTGGCGATTACGCCTGAGACCGTAAACTATGCGTTGAGCAACAGCGACATGGTGGCGACCTGGCCGACGGATACCAAAGAAGGCTGGTGGCGCTACCGCCTGAAAGGGTCCACGCTGCTTGGCCACGACCCGGCAGAACCGCTGAAACAGCCGGTGGATCCAGAGCAGGTGAAATCTTTCTACCAGCAGTGGTACACCCCGGATGCCATGACCCTCATTGTAGTGGGCAACGTGGACAGCCGTGCGGTGATAGAGCAGATCAACAAAGCCTTTGGCGATCTAAAAGGGAAGCGTGAAACGCCCGCCCCTGTTCCTACTTTGTCCCCGCTGCGTCCTGAGACGGTCAGTATCATGACGGATACCGTGCGTCAGGATCGTCTTTCGATGATGTGGGATACCGCCTGGCAGCCGATCCGCGAGTCCTCGGCGCTGTTGCGTTACTGGCGTGCGGACCTGGCGCGTGAAGCGCTGTTCTGGCATGTTCAGCAGACGCTCAGCAAGAACAACGTGAAAGACATTGGTCTGGGCTTTGACTGCCGCGTGCTGTTCCAGCGCGCCCAGTGCGCCATTAACGTCGAATCGCCGGGTGATAAGCTGAACGCGAATCTCGGCGTGGTGGCGAAAGAGCTGGCTAAAGTGCGTAAAGAGGGCCTGTCTGAAGAGGAATTTAACGCCCTGGTGGCGCAGAAATCCCTCGAATTGCAGAAACTGTTTGCCACCTATGCCCGCGCCGATACCGATATCTTAATCAGCCAGCGCATTCGCTCCTTACAGAATCAGGTCGTGGATATCGCGCCGGAGCAGTATCAGAAATTGCGTCAGGATTTCCTGAACGGTCTGACCGTGGAGATGCTGAATCAGGATCTGCGGCAGCAGCTGTCTCAGGATATGGCGTTGATTCTGTTGCAGCCGAAAGGTGAGCCGGAATATGACATGAAAGAGTTAAAGGCCACCTGGAACGCCATCATGGCGACGCCGTCGCAGCCAGTACAGGCGGCGGCCGATGATTTGCACCAGGATGCGAGCGATATTCCGCAGGGCCAGTAAGGCCCTGCGTTCCCTCTCCCTGTGGGCTGAGGGATTTTATGCAGAAGCAATAAAGTTGCTTTCTAAATGACTGAGGGCTGTCAGCGATGCCCTGGTCCGGCTGTAAATCGCTGAGGCGTTTCCTGCAGGCCGGGGCGAGGCGCAGGGATGCGCCGAGAGGGCGGCTTTACAGGGACGTTGCCTCCGCCCGTACCCGATAAGCCGGAAGGAATAAGCCGAGGGCACCGCGAAGCGGCGATTTACCGCCGGGAGCCCGGGTCGCCAGGGTGGTGGCGACTGAGCCACCCTGGCACGTTCACCGGTCATGTCGTTACAGAGTAGCAAGGAACATAAAGTGAACGGAATGACCACCACCGCCGTATGTTCCCCTCACCCTAACCCTCTCCCCGGAGGGGCGAGGGGATTGCTCAGTGCTCGCATTAATTTGTGGGGAACCCTCAGCCCTGTGGGAGAGGGTTAGGGTGAGGGCATCAGCCCGCCCATTCCTTAAGCAGGCATCGCCTCGCGCGGAATAATCGCTCCGCGATACTGAATCACCGTGCTGGCCGTCAAGTGTCCGCGCTGCGCTGCCGCTTCTGGCGTACCTCCCGTCAAACGTACCGCCAGATACCCCGCGCTGAAAGAATCGCCCGCCGCAGTGGTATCAATCACTTTCTCTTTCGCCAGCTTCACCGCCGGCACCTCTTTCACGGCTTCACCCGCCACCGCCACCAGGCAAGACTCCGCCCCGCGCTTAATCACCACTTCGCTGACCCCAGCGGCCTGCGTCCGGGCGATGACCTCATCAACCGGCTTTTCACCCCACAGGGCATCTTCATCGTCCAGCGTCAGGAAGGCGATATCGGTGCATTCCAGCATCTGCTGATACACCTGCTGCGTCTCTTCGCGGCTGGCCCAGAGGCGCGGACGGTAGTTGTTATCGAAAATCACCTTACCGCCGTTGGCACGGCATTCGCGCAGCAGTGACAGCAGCTTTTCACGGCTCTGCTGGCTCAGGATCGCCAGGCTGATCCCGCTCAGGTAGAGGTAATCGAAGGTGGCCAGCTCTTCGCAAATCGCAGCGGCGGCATCGCTTTCCAGCCAGAATTTGGCAGCCGCTTCATTACGCCAGTAATAGAAGGTGCGCTCGCCGGTACTGTCGGTTTCGATGTAGTACAAACCCGGCAGACGGTTTTCCATTCGCTGGATCAGCGAAGTTTCAACGTTTTCACCCTGCCAGGCCTCCAGCATCTGCTGGCTGAAGCTGTCCGTTCCCAGCGCGGTAACGTAGCTCACGCTCAGCGCGTCGGGGGCGACCTGACGGGCAATGTAAACGGAGGTGTTCAATGTATCGCCGCCAAAACCGCGGCTGACTTCCGCGCCTTTCTGGGACAGCTCAATCATGCATTCGCCAATCACGGCAATTTTCTTAGACATAGTCGTGAACCTGAACAGAGTAATTAAGGGTAGTGTGCGCTGTGTGTTTTTTACGGTCAACCATATTAAAACGACGTTCCATTATTTTTTTTGAGCCAGCGCGTGTTCCGGCATATTTCTGTCATCTTAATTTCATTTTCCCGCTGAATTGAACATAAAGTTCTCACCTGGCGGGCCGATAACTCAGTGACGAGTCCAGAAAGGCTATCCCATACAACAGGACATCCGAAATGAAGTCAGAGCAGGTTATCCAGCGGCTGAGCACTACGCCTGAGGCAAGTATTGAGAACTTGCAGGAGCATCGCTACTGGCTGCAATGTGAGCGAGCGTATACCTATCAGCCTATCTACCGTACTGACGGTCGGTTAATGGCAATTGAGGTGTTAACGGTCGTCACTCATCCATCGAACCCTTCGCAGCGTATCGCGCCGGACCGCTATTTTGCGGAGGTTGCCGTGCGTCAGCGCATCGACGTGCTGGAAGAGCAGTTGAGAATGCTGGCGACGAAGCAGGCGTTCTTCGAGCAGCACGGTATTCTGGCTTCGGTGAACGTGGATGGCCCAACCCTGATGGCGTTACGTCAGAATGCGACGCTGCAGGCGCTGATTGCCACCTTGCCGTGGATGCGCTTCGAGCTGGTGGAACATGTTCAGCTGCCGCAGGACTCCTCATTTGCCTCGATGTGTGAGTTTGGCCCGCTGTGGCTGGATGATTTCGGTACCGGTATGGCCAACTTCTCCGCCCTGAGCGAAGTGCGTTATGACTACATCAAAGTGGCCCGCGATCTGTTTATCATGCTGCGCCAGACACCGGAAGGACGGAACCTGTTTACGATGCTCCTGCAACTGATGAACCGCTATTGCCAGGGCGTCATTGTGGAAGGCGTAGAGACGCTGGAAGAGTGGCGCGACGTGCAAAATTCTCCGGCAGCGGCGGCACAGGGTTATTTCCTCTCTCGTCCTGTCCCCATGGATACCCTGGAAAAGGTGATAACCACCCTCTGATCTGCCCGCTTCCCTTTGTCTGAACTATAGTTTTAAAGGCAAGTTCATCAGGAAAGGGGACAACAATGACAAAAACAACCAGGGTGATTTCCTGGACAGCAGGGATTTTCTTGTTGCTGATCGTGGTCTTAATCATCATTATCGCCACGTTTGACTGGAACCGCCTCAAACCGACCATCAACCAGAAAGTCTCGACCGAGCTAAACCGCCCCTTCGCAATACGTGGCGATTTGGGGGTCGTGTGGGAGCGTCAGAAAGAGGAAACCGGCTGGCGAAGCTGGGTGCCCTGGCCGCACGTTCACGCTGACGACATCATTCTTGGCAACCCGCCGGACATCCCCGAAGTGACCATGATCCACCTGCCGCGCGTGGAAGCCACGCTGGCGCCGTTAGCCCTGTTAACCAAAACGGTGTATCTGCCGTGGATCAAACTTCAGCAGCCCGACGCGCGGTTGATTCGCCTGTCGGAGAAAACCAACAACTGGACGTTCGATCTCGCCAGCAGCGGCGATAAAGATCCGAATGCGCAGCCCTCTTCGTGGTCTTTCCGCCTCGACAATATTCTGTTCGATCGGGGGCGGATCGCCATTGACGATAAAGTAAGTAAGGCTGACGTGGAGATCCTCGTCGATCCGCTGGGCAAGCCGCTGCCGTTTAGCGAAGTGACGGGCAGCAAAGCCAAAGGCGATGACAGCAAAGCCGGCGATTACGTCTTCGGCCTGACAGCGAAAGGGCGCTACAACGGCCAGCCACTGACCGGTAAAGGCAAAATCGGCGGTATGCTGGCGCTCAGGAGCGAGGGTACGCCATTCCCGGTGCAGGCGGACTTCCGCTCGGGCAATACCCGCGTGGCGTTCGTGGGCACGGTTAACGACCCGATGAACATGGGCGGCGTCGACCTCCAGCTTAAGTTTGCCGGGGATTCGCTGGGTGAACTGTACGATCTCACCGGCGTGCTGCTGCCGGATACCCCGCCGTTTGAAACGGACGGGCGGCTGGTCGCAAAAATCGACGCTGAAAAATCGTCCGTCTTTGACTACCGGGGGTTCAACGGCCGCATCGGCGATAGCGATATACACGGCACGCTGACCTACACCACCGGAAAACCGCGCCCGAAACTGGAGGGGGACGTTGAATCCCGCCAGCTGCGTCTGGCCGATCTTGGTCCGCTGATTGGCGTAGATTCGGGTAAAGGCACGAAGTCAAAAGAGGTCAAAAAGGACGCTCAGCCTGCGGGTAAAGTGCTGCCCTATGACCGCTTCGAAACCGACAAGTGGGACGTAATGGATGCGGACGTGCGCTTCAAAGGACGTAAAATTGAGCATGGCAGCACGCTGCCGTTGAGCAACCTCTCGACCCATATCATCCTGAAAAACGCCGATCTGCGCCTGCAACCGCTGAAGTTTGGCATGGCCGGGGGAACCATTTCCTCGAATATCCACCTGGAGGGGGATAAAAAGCCGATGCAGGGAAGGGCGGAGATCCAGGCGCGTCGTCTGAAGCTGAAAGAGCTGATGCCGGACGTGGAGTTGATGCAGAAAACCCTCGGTGAGATGAACGGCGATGCGGATATTCGCGGCACGGGTAACTCTGTGGCCGCGCTGTTAGGCAGCGGAAACGGCAACCTGAAGCTGCTGATGAACGACGGGCTGGTGAGCCGTAACCTGATGGAGATCCTGGGGCTGAACGTCGGTAACTTCATCGTCGGACAAATCTTCGGAGACGATGAAGTGCGCGTGAACTGCGCGGCGGCAAACGTGGACCTGGTCAACGGTGTGGCGCGTCCGCAGATTTTCGCATTCGACACGGAAAACGCGGTTATCAACATCACCGGTACCGCCAGCATGGCGTCCGAGCAGCTGGATTTAACCATCGATCCGGAAAGTAAAGGCATTCGCATCATCACCCTGCGCTCGCCGCTCTACGTTCGCGGGACCTTCAAAGATCCGCAGGCGGGCGTGAAGGCCGGGCCGCTGATTGCGCGCGGTGCGGTTGCCGCCGCCCTCGCCACGCTGGTCACCCCTGCGGCGGCGCTGCTGGCGTTGATTTCGCCGTCAGAAGGCGAAGCGAATCAGTGTCGGACGATTTTGTCGCAGATGAAGAAGTAAGGTGTGGCCTGTTCTTGCCGGGTGACGCTGCGCTTACCCGGCCTACATGTGAATCGTAGGCCGGGTAAGGCGTAGCCGCCACCCGGCATTCGCTTACAGAGTCTGATGCTTAGTTTCGTGCGTCAGCAGCAGCGCAATCAGCGTCAACGCTGCCATGGCCGCCAGATAGACACCCACATAGAACAGACCATAGTTCGCCTGAAGCCACGTGGCGATATACGGGGCCACCGAGGCGCCCAGAATAGACGAAACGTTATAGGAGAACGACGCGCCGGTATAACGCACTTCAGTCGGGAACAGCTCCGGCAGCAGCGCGCCCATTGGGCCAAAGGTCAGCCCCATCAGGCTCAGACCAATCAGCAGATACGCCATCACCAGCGCAGGGCTACCTGAACCCAGCAGCGGCGGGAAGACAAACAGTGCGAACAGGATGATCAGCGAGGTGATGACGATCATGCTTGAACGACGGCCAAATTTATCCGCCAGCAGGCCCGCGATGGGCACCATCACGCCAAATCCAATAACCGCCATCATCAGCATCCACAGCACTTCGTTACGCGGCAGGCCCAGTCCGACCGGTACGGCGGCGGTACTGTAGGTCATGGAGTACACGGTCATGATATAGAACAGCGTGTAGGTCGCCAGCATGATGAACGTACCCAGCACGGTCACGCGGAGGTGTTTGGTCAGCAGCGTCCCCAGCGGAACTTTAACCTGCTTTTTCGCCGCGGCGACTTTAGCGAAGACCGGCGTCTCGTGCAGCGACACGCGCACGTACAGGCCAATCAGCACCAGCACGGCAGAGAAGACGAACGGAATACGCCAGCCCCAGCTCATGAACTGTTCATCGGTCAGCAGCCAGGAGAGGAGCAGGAAGGTGCCGTTCGCGAAGAAGAAGCCAATCGGCGCGCCCAGCTGTGGGAAAGAGCCATACAGGGCACGCTTACGCGCCGGGGCGTTCTCGGTCGCCAGCAGCGCCGCGCCGCCCCATTCCCCGCCCAGCCCCAGGCCCTGACCAAAGCGCGCCAGCGCCAGCAGCACAGGCGCCAGAATGCCGATAGTTTCATAGGTCGGCAGCAGGCCGATGGCGACGGTGGAGATCCCCATCGTCAGCAGCGAGGCAACCAGCGTCACTTTACGACCGACGCGATCGCCAAAGTGGCCAAAGACCGCTGAACCTATAGGACGCGCAACGAAGGCGATAGCAAAGGTAGCTAAAGACTGTAGCGTGGCTGCCGTCGGGTCGCCCTGTGGGAAGAAAATATGCGGAAAGACAATGACCGCAGCGGTGGCGTAAATATAAAAGTCGAAGAACTCAATGGCGGTGCCAATCAGCGATGCGACGACGACTTTATTGCGGGAGTTGACCGGAACGTGTTCCGCCCCTTCGTTAAGTGTGGTGGCTGTTGCTTGCATAATATTTTCTTATTTTTGGACGAACGAAGGGCCATATTAGGCACAGCAAAAGCGACATTTCAATCTGTAACAAAGGCGTGACATGGTCATAAAAGCAACAAAAAGCGGATAATTTTCAGGCCAGCGAAAACACTTCCATGAAATGCTTCACACATTTTAAATATCAGTCATTAAAACTGGTTTTGAGTTAAATAAAAGTTACGGTCTGGATTTATATGCTGAAATGATGAATCGGGCTGAAATATCAGCCCGACAGGACATCAGTGGTGGGTTTTTCCCGGCATGCGCGGGTCGTCTTTATACTCTGCGGTGGCGATCCACGCGGCACAGAACAGCGTCAGGCGTGCGAAGAAATAGAAGAAGGCCATCAGCCCCAGCACCGAACCAAAGGCCGCGCCGGAGGGGGACTTCACCAGCGATGGCAGCGTATAGGTCATCACAATTTTGATCACCTCAAAGCCAATGGCGGCAATCAACGTCCCACGGATCAGCGCCTTCTTGCGCGGCCGATGGCGGGGCAAACGCCAGAAGATCCAGAAGAACAGCAGGTAGTTAGCAAAGATGGAGATAGCAAGCCCTATACCGCGCCAGGCCGGTTTCAGCCATTCAATGTAGTCCAGATACAGCGCGGAGATAATCATCTGCTGCGCAGAACCGGCGACCGAGGTGATAGAGAGCGTGATGACCAGCGCCACCAGCAGACCAATCAGCGAGATAAAGTCGCGCAAATACTTCACCCATATCTTCTCCTGATCCTGCGGCGTACGCTCCCAGACGTCACGCGACTGGGCGCGAATGGCCTCACGCAGGTTGCCCATCCAGTTAACCCCGGAATAGAGCGCAATCAGCAACCCGACGATACCCACGGTGGTACGCTGCTGCACGGCGGTATTGATGGTGCTTTTGAGCGTCGTGGCGAGCGTCTGGTCGCTGACGTTGGTCAGGATCTTATTGAAGATGTCCTGCAACAGCGTCGGGTGAGACGCCAGAACAAAACCGGCGGCAGCAAACGACACCATCAGGATGGGGATCATCGACAGGAAAGAGAAGTAGGTGATCGCCGCGCCAAACTGATTTCCCATGCGGTCGTTAAAGCGCTCAGCGGCGCGGATCAGGTGAGCAATCGCGGGTATCTGCTGAATTTTTTCGGCTATGCCGGTCACGGTGCCCAGCGCTTTGCTGGTCGTTCCAGGCTCCTTCGGCGCTTCAGGCTCGTTATCCATCTTTTTGATGGGTTCATAATCTAAATGTTGAGTCGGTCGTTGCGGGTTATTTTCCGGCGTCACGCGCATTTTCCTTTTCGTTGAGCTGGATGTTACTGAATTATAGCTTGCGACTAGTCCACGTAACTTTTTGTGAGTTCGGTAAGCCACTCCATAAACACATGCACCCGACGGGAGAGGTTACGGCGGTGGGGATAAATGAGGGAGACGGGCATTGGTTCAGCCCGATATTGCGGCAGGATCTCAACGAGTTTTTTCGTGCGCAGGGCATCACGCACCCCGACGCGCGGGACCTGAATAATGCCAAGCCCGGCGATACAGGCGGCCTGGTAGGTTTCCGTGCTGTTAACCGTCAAAACGCCTCCCGTTTTTATCCACTGGGTCGCGCTGCCGTTGAAATACTCAAAACCCAGAGGACGGGTGCCCAGCGTGGCGGAGTAATGAATGAGGGCGTGTGAGCCCAAATCATCCAGCGTCTCAGGGTAGCCGAATCGCGTGAGATAATCCGGGCTGGCGCAGTTAATCACTGAAAGCTTCCCAAGCGGGCGGGCGATAAGCCCGGAGTCCTTCAAGTTTCCCACGCGAACCACGCAGTCAAATCCTTCGCGGATGACATCGACCAGACGATCGCTGCTGCTCAGCTCAAGCTCAATGCCGGGAAACTGTTGTAAAAATGCAGGCAGTTTCGGAATGACGACATTTCGTGCAATGGCAACGGGCATATCTACACGTAGCCGACCGCTGATGGTGGAAGGGTCGTGCAGAAACATGCCGTCCAGTTCGTCCAGATTCATCAGCAGATCTTTTGCGCGTTCGTAATAAACCATGCCGTCCTGCGTCAGGCTGACGCGGCGGGTAGTGCGGTGCAGCAGTTGAGTGCCAAGCGCGTTCTCCAGCGCCTGGATCTGCCGCGAGACACTCCCCTTCGGCAGGCTTAACGTCTCCGCCGCGCGGGTAAAACTCTCCAGTTCCGCGACGCGAAGGAAAAGCTGCATTGCGTATATTTTATCCATAGATATGGGTCATTGTTATTTGAAATGAAACAGTGAAGCGTTGGCGGCACTGTTTATTGATTTTTTACCATCTAATAAGCTCATTCTCAATCTTCATCGCAGTCGAAACGAGGTGAATTATGCGTGAACGTATTGCATTAGTGACGGGCGGTAGCCGCGGCCTGGGTAAAAATGCGGTTTTGAAGCTTGCTGCGGAAGGGACAGATATCATCCTGACCTGGAACAGCAGTCAGCAGGAGGCGCAGGAAGTTGTACGCGAAATTGAGGGAAAAGGTAGAAAAGCGGCAGCATTGCAGCTTAACGTCGGCGATACGGCAAGTTTTGCGCGCTTCGCTCAACAGGTGAAGGAAACCCTTACACACGTCTGGCAACGTGACACCTTTGACTATTTAGTGAACAACGCAGGTACAGGGTTATACGCACCCTATACCGAGACGACAGAAGCGCAGTTTGATGATGCGGTGAATATTCACTTCAAAGGTCCGTTTTTCCTCACACAACAGCTGCTGCCGCTCATAAAAGACGGAGGACGGATCCTGAACGTCTCAAGCGGACTGGCCCGTTTTACTCAGCCAGGTTCAGGGACTTACGCGGCAATGAAAGGGGCGATGGAAGTGCTGACCCGCTATCAGGCAAAAGAGCTTGGCGTGCGCGGAATTTCCGTCAATATCATCGCGCCTGGCGCGATTGAAACCGACTTTGGAGGCGGACGCGTAAGGGATAATGCGGAGCTTAACCAGCTGCTGGCCTCGCAGACGGCGCTGGGACGGGTGGGCCTGCCCGATGATATCGGTGACGCCATTGCGGCGTTGCTCAGTGACAAACTGGGCTGGATGAATGCGCAACGTATTGAAGTTTCAGGCGGTATGTTCCTGTAATGTTCAGACTTAAGGGGGAAGGAACCCTCTTAAGGAAATCCTTAAAGCAGGTGTGTCTAAATGATGAAAGATATAAAGAGAGCTGGGTGAATTGTAACCTCTCCATTCATTGAGTTTTTTCTTAAAAAATGCCTCTGTAGAATCCCCCTTCGCTATTCTCAGAGGAGTAATACGATGCGAGTAATCATGTTTGACAGGCAGTCATTATTTATTCATGGAGCGAAGTGCAGTTTGCAGAAATTAATTCCGGAAATAGATTTGACAGGAACTCGTCAGACTGATGAATTATGGGCACACTTATCCGCGTCACCTTCCGCTATCGTCATGATAGATGGGTATTTAATTCATGATAACGGTGTGGCTTTACCGGAAGAGATTATGAATCGTTTTCCAACAGCGCGCGTGGTGCTGGTGTTAACGAAAAAAGAGCCTCGCTGGGTTGAGCAAATGCTACAGCGCAACGTGGTGGCAATAATCCCTCGTAATGCGAATCCCGAACGCTTTTCCGCCGTGCTGGATTCTGTATCGCGAGGGATGGTCTGTTTTCCCGGCGAGTGGATGAACCAGCACTCCTCTCATGATGAGCTGTCATTGTTAAGTGAGCGCCAGCGTGAGGTATTGAAATTACTGGCGGCCGGAGAGTCAAATAAAGAGATAGGTCGTAATCTCAATATCAGTGCGGCAACGGTAAAAGCCCATCTTGAGACGCTTTTCCGTCGTCTTGATGTCAAAAACCGGACGCAGGCCGCGATGTACTATACCCGGGCGACGGCCTGAAGGATCTTCTCTGGCAGAGGGGGATCTTCCCCAAAACTGAAGAGCGTTAATACCAGTGCATCATGCTGCTGTTGGGTTAATGGGCGTTTGTTCATTTCCCGCAGCAGCGACTCACATAAATGAATATCATTGAAAAGCAAATTCTCCGCCTCAGTCGGCGTGATGAGGCCGTTAAATTTTTCCCACTGGCGAATCACGTGACCGTAACCTATAACCCATATTCACTTTTCGTCACGGTATTTCTCCAGGGAAAGACCCTGCTGTTTTTTAATTAATGCGATTGCAGCAGAAGATATCTGCATTGCATAACCCGTCATAAGCGTTTCCTCTTTATGGCGGAACTATAAAGGGAAAACAGCCCGGGGAATATCCGCCAAATGGCCGTTGATCAGGTTTTACTGAACGGATATTCCTTTTTCAGTAAACCGAATAGCCAGTCGTTATGCCATTGCCCTGAAAGGAAATAACTCTCGCGCAACTCACCTTCCAGCTGAAAACCTGTTTTTTCCAGCAGTCGCCTTGAGGCGATATTTCCCGCCGTCACGGTCGCGGTGAGCCGACGGATATTGCCCTGGGTCAGCGCGAAATCACACACCGCCCGCAGAGATTCAAAGCCGTAACCTTTCCCCTGCGCAGAGGGCGCAAAGAGAAAACCGACTTCGGCACAATCTGCTTCCCGGTGCACATAGCCGGTTACGCCCAGCGGCGTCTGGCTGGCCGTCTCACGCACCATAAGGCAGAGCCAGTGCGAGCTGCCCGGTGCCCACGGCAACAGACGAGACTCAAAGGCCTCCCGAATGTCAGCCTCGCTACGCTCATGGGCGACAAAACGCATCACGTCAGGATTTTGCTGTAGCGACAGAAAAAAGGGCCAGTCTTGCTCTTGCAGCGGCAAGCAGGTGAGACGCGCGGTGGTTAAGGCGGGCATGACGATCCTCCGGAGACATTGCAAATGATTATAGGGTTGTCACTTTATTTCAACAGAAAGTCAGGTATGTTTAACCTCCTATAAATAAAAAGAAAAACGACTTTTAATGCCGCTTTGGCGGTACTCATTGTCTCTCAAGGAAAACAATGATGATTAGCTCATCGCATCATACCCGCGAACAGTTTGAACACTGTCTGGCGGCGATCCGCCAGGCGTCTGTTGAAATCTTACTTCTGTTGAATGTACATGTTTCTGAAGGAAAAGATCCACGCTGGTTTCTGGAACAACTGGATAGCGCCCGCCTGGGGCTGGGCGGGTGGGGTGCCGTAGCCAGAAAGCTGAACCTGAATGATGCGGAAATGACGGCCATTACGCTGCAATTACGCTTGCTTCAGCAGCGCGTTCCCCAGTATGAAAGCGGGCAGGATGTCAGCGAAAACCAGCTGATTGCGGCGATGCGCTTCGTCACATCCCTTGAATATCTGCGTCTGCAACAGCCCCTTCTGACCTACGATACCGGGAGGGTGCCAGACAAGGCGAGCCAGCTCCAGGCGCAGAAACAGGTGCGTGCCATTGAGCTGATGATAAAAGGATTGATACAGCAGGCATGGCCCGATCCGGTGCGGCTGAATAATCATCTTAAGACCTTGTTTAATGCTGAACGTGTGCGTCGCTGGCTGAAAAACGGTGAAATTAATGATGTTCTGAGCGGCATGTTATTTAGTGAGCTGGCCCAGCTGCTGGTGGATAAGAAAGAATTTAGCCGCTACTACGCGTCGCTGTTTAACGCCCCGGACATGCTGACGCTGCTGGTAGAACCCCGCAAAACCCTGCAAACCTTCCTCGAAGATATCCGTCAAATCCGCAACAGCATCACCGTGCAGCAGCCGTTGAGCGGGGCGCAAATCCAGCTGCTCGACAGCTATTACACGCAGATCACCCGCTCCGTTCAGCGCGCGTTTGAGGAAGGGCGGACACGCGTTAACCCGGCGGCGCTGATGGCGGTGGATGAAAGCGAGCTGCATGCATTCTGGGAAAAGGCGCAAAAAATAGACCGCACAACAGGCGGCGATCTGTTTGAAGTGCGTGACAGCATAGAGAAACCGACTCAGCGCGCCGCGCGTACGCCAGAGCAGCGCGAACAGCTGATTTCCGGCGTGCTGTGGGGAGCGGTTGGCGTGATGGTTATCGCGATTGTCGTGGGAGGAGCCTGGCTGGTAACCAGCAGTAAACCGCAGCCGACTGTGGCCAGCACGGCATCTCCCGCGCCGGTGCAGGAGATGCGCGAAACGCCTTCCTCGCGAGAAACGCTGACGCGCATGGGTGTCACCTGGGATGAAAACAACTTCCGTTCAGCGATTAGCCGCAATGATACCCGCGTGGCGCTCCTGTTCTTGCAGGGCGGCATGGACTGGAAAATGTCATGGACGGAGGAGGCGTTGTCGGCAGGCTACGATGACGTGCTGGAAGTGATGTTGCGCTACCGCCTGCAAATGACAGAGCAAAAGCCCTGCCGACGCTTTATTAATACGCTTAGCCATGCGATGGCGAACGGCGAATCGCTGACGTCTATGCGTAAGCAGTACCTGAAAGCATTCTGTACCGTCCCGGCGGTAGTGAAACGTCAGCAGCACGACGCCGATATGGCAACGCGCCGCGCGAAGACGCAGCCCGATGCCAGTACAAAAAAATGGCAGTCCATCCAGACTGCCATTTATGAAGTGATCCGCTGATTATTTTTCCCCCTCACCCCGGCCCTCTCCCCAAAGGGGCGAGGGAGAAAAGGCCGCACCGTTAAGTCCCCTCTCCCCTCAGGGGAGAGGGTTAGGGTGAGGGGCAAGGCTCAAGGTTCACCATATAACCCAATCAACCGCCGCACCACCCCATTCGTCCAGCCGAAGCCATCCTGCAACGGATACTCCCCCCCGCCACCTTCGCGTGGCGTGCTGCTGGCGATGTGGTACTTCTCAATCAGCTTATGATGGGTTTTGTAGTAATGGTTTACCGTGTGCAGCCAGCTCCAGGCGATCTCATCCCCCAGCGAGTCGTTGCCGTACTGCTTGAACCCCTGGATCGCCATCCATTGTAGCGGTGCCCAGCCGTTCGGCTTATCCCACTGCTCACCTGTTTCATATTCGGTGGCGAGAATACCGCCCGGCGTGAGCAGACGGGCTTTAACGGCATCGGACAGCCGTTCAGCCTGCTCATGCGTCGCCATGCCCACATACAGCGGCACAATGCTGGCCGCAGAGAACAGCGCCAGGGCTTCACGGCGCCAGTCGTAATCACGATAACAGCCGTTCTCTTCGTCCCACAGATAGCGGTTCACCGCCGCGCGCCGGTCGCTGGCTTTCTGGCGGAACAGATCAGCCGTCTCTTTATCCCCTTTCGACGCTGAGATATTGGCGATAGCGCTCTCCAGTTTGAACAGGAATGCGTTCAAATCGATGGGGATAAATTGCGTCGTGCGGATACTGGCCAGCCGCGCAGGATCGCGCAGCCAGCGGGACGAGTAATCCCATCCTGAGGCTGCCCCGGCGCGCAGGTCGCGATACACCTCGTTCGGCGGACGACCGGAATGACGGGCGGTTTCAACGTCCTCAATCCAGGATTCATCCCGTGGCGTATCACGATCGTCCCAGTAGCGGTTGAGCAATGAGCCATCCGGCATGCGCACCGCACTGCGATAGGCCTGGTTGAGCAGCAGCGAGTCCGCCCCGTCCATCCAGAAGGCGTACTCCATCTTGAGATGCTCAAGATAGCGCTTCGCCCCGCGCACGCCGTCCTCTTCAAACAGCTCCACCATCAGGGCAAAAACCGGCGGCTGGGAGCGGCTGAGGTAGTAGGTGCGGTTGCCGTTCGGGATATGTCCGTAGCGCTCAATCAGCCAGGCGAAGTTATCGGCCATGCATTTCAGCAGATCGTTACGACCGCTTTCTGCCAGCCCCAGCATGGAGAAATAAGAATCCCAGTAGTAGGTCTCGCTGAATCGCCCGCCGGGCACAATATAGGCCTGCGGCAGCGCCAGCAGCGACGACCACGGGATGTGATCCTGCGGCTCGCGCGTCAGCACCGGCCACAGGTTATCAATGTGTTCTTTCAGGGAGAAGCCGGGATCAGAGACATACTCTTTACTGTAGTCCTCCGGCAGCCAGAAGTGATTCTCCACAAAGCGCGCCAGGTCAAAATCCCGATGACGACGCACTTTACGGTAGCGGATCAGGATATCCAGCGGGTCCATTTTCGGCGCGCAGTCTGGGAAAGTTTTGCTGTCCGCAAACAGCCGTGTCGACTGCACATGTTCGAACAGTTCAAGATAACGATCGGCAGGCGTCAGGGCATCGGAGGCAGGTAGCCCCTCGATCATTTCGGGTTCCGGCTCCGCCTCAATCATTTCATCCAGTTTCAACTCGCAGGGATCGGTCTCGTAGCGCAGCTCTTCTGCAATCTCGAACTCGATGTTCTCGGTAGCCTGTAGTTTCTGGTTGAACATGGTGATAAGGACCTCCGGTTGTGTGTTCTAAAAGACAGGTTTTTCCGGGCGTCTTATAAGCGTAGACATTCGCTTCGGTGGATGTGGAGGGATATGTGCGGTAGATCACGATTTTCGGAGCATTCGTTTTGCAACGATTTATGAATGTTAAAAAAATGCCCCTTTGAAGAGGGGCATCAATATCAACGCATTGTTACAAACTCTTCTGCCGCAGTGGGGTGGATCGCCACGGTGTTATCGAAGTCTTTTTTCGTTGCGCCCATCTTCAGCGCCACTGCGAAGCCCTGCAGGATCTCGTCCATGCCAAAGCCTATGCCGTGGATGCCAACGATCTTCTCGTCCGGGCCCACACAGACCAGCTTCATGCGGCACGGCTGACGGTGCGAGGTGACCGCGGTATACATCGCGGTAAACGCCGATTTATACACTTTCACCTGATCGTCGCCGTACTGCTCGCGCGCCTGCGGCTCGGTTAAGCCGACGGTGCCGATTGGCGGGTGGCTGAAGACCACGGTCGGGATGTTGCTGTAATCCAGATGTTCGTCCGGCTTGTTGTTAAACAGACGCTCGGAAAGACGACGCCCCGCGGCCACGGCAACCGGCGTCAGTTCTACGGCACCTGTGTTATCACCAACGGCATAAATACCCGGTACGCTGGTATTCTGGAACTTATCAACGACGATGTAGCCTTTTTCATTGGTTTTCACCCCGGTTGCGGCCAGGTTGAAGTTGTCGGTGGCCGGTTCACGACCAATCGCCCAGATCAGGCAATCAACGGTCTGGCTGCGGCCATCTTCCAGTTCCAGGGTCAGGCTACCGTCCGCATTTTTAACCACCGCTTTTGGCACGGCGTTGGTGTGCAGGGTTGGGCCTTCGGCGTTCATCACCTCGACCAGCGTGTCGACGATTAGCGGATCAAAGCTACGCAGCGGCGCGTGTTTACGCACAAACAGGTGCGCTTCCGCCCCAAGGCCGTTAATCACGCCAGCAAGCTCAACCGCGATGTAACCCGCGCCTACAATGGCAACGCGCTCTGGCAGAGCAGGCAGCTCGAAGAACCCGTCGGAGTCGATGCCGTATTCCGCGCCCGGAATGTTCGGATGGCTCGGACGGCCACCGGTGGCGATCAGGATGTGATCGGCGGTGATCGTCTCGCCGTTCACTTCGATCGTCTTCGCATCCACGAAACGGGCGAAGCCGCGGATCACGTCGACGTTATTCTTGCCCAGCACGTTATCGTACGAGGTGTGAATACGGTCGATATAGGCGGTACGGCTGGCGATCAGCTTATCCCAGTCGAAGTGGTTGATGGTGGTGTCAAAGCCGTAGTCCGGGCCATACATATGGATAGCTTCACGGATTTGCGCGGCATGCCACATCACTTTCTTCGGTACACAACCCACGTTTACGCAGGTGCCGCCGAGTTCTTTGGCTTCAATCAGCGCACACTTCTGGCCGTACATGGCCGCACGGTTGATGGAGGCGATGCCGCCGCTGCCGCCGCCGATTGCGATGTAGTCATAATGCTTAGTCATAGCTTTTGTCCTTAATCGTGAATTGCCGCGATTGTATACCTGAAATCAATAGGTTCCACCGATGGCTGCGATTACTCCGGCACGATCCAGCTTACGGTGGCGTGGCCCGTACCGGCTGGCACCAGCGTTTTGTGCAGCCACGGCAGCACGTTGTTCATCTGCGCTTCGAGCTTCCACGGCGGGTTAATCACAATCATGCCGGACGCGGTCATGCCGCGCTGGTCGCTGTCGGGCCGCACCGCCAGCTCAATCTGCAGGATTTTGCGGATGCCGGTCGCCTCCAGATCCTTGATCATGCGTTTAATTTGCGCGCGCAGCACTACCGGATACCACAGGGCATAGGTTCCGGTCGCAAAGCGTTTGTAACCTTCGTTGATACCGGCCACCACCGCCTGATAGTCGGTTTTGATTTCGTACGGCGGGTCGATCAGCACCAGGCCGCGACGCGAAACCGGCGGTAGTTTGGCTTTTAGCTGCTGGTAGCCATCGGCTTTGTCCACGCGGGCGCGGTTATCTTTCTGAAACTCAGCGCGCAGCAGCGGGAAGTCGCTTGGGTGCAGCTCGGTCAACTGGAGGCTGTCCTGCTCGCGCAGCAGCTGGCGGGCAATCAGCGGAGAGCCAGGGTAATAGCGCAGCTGGCCGTTGCGGTTGAAATGATTCACCACGCCGATGTACGGCTCCAGTTCGGCAGGCAGATCGTCCTGCTGCCAGATACGGGCGATGCCTTCCAGATATTCACCGGTACGCTCGGCATGTTCGCCGCTCAGCTGATAACGGCCCGCCCCCGCGTGGGTGTCCAGGTAGAGAAACGGCTTGTCTTTCTCTTTAAGCGCTTCAATGATCAGGCTCTGAACGGTGTGTTTAAGGACGTCGGCGTGGTTGCCAGCGTGGAAGCTGTGGCGATAACTGAGCATGGGTAATGATTTTCCGCTGAATTGACGATTTTCCACAGTTTACAGCAGAACGGCACAGATTACCCGTAGGCCCGGTAAGCACAGCGCCACAGGGCGTTTTTCGACAACCTCCGGCATTGAAATCCTCTACACTTAACCCCATTACAGAAAACAATATGCACAGCGCCGGATGCGCGCTTCATTCATCTATTTCAACAGGACAGCGTTTATGACCAATCCATTACTGACGCCTTTTTCGTTGCCACCGTTTTCTAAAATCCTCCCTGAGCATGTGGTTCCAGCCGTTACCCAGTCGCTGGAAAACTGCCGCGCGGCGGTAGAGAACGTGGTCGCGCAGGGCGCGCCGTACACCTGGGAAAATCTGTGTCAGCCGCTGGCCGAAGTGGACGACGTGCTGGGGCGCATTTTCTCCCCGGTGAGCCACCTGAACTCGGTGAAAAACAGCCCGGAGCTGCGTGAAGCCTACGAACAGACCCTGCCGCTGCTCTCCGAGTACAGCACCTGGGTCGGCCAGCACGAGGGGCTCTACAAAGCCTACCGCGACCTGCGCGACGGCGACCATTATGCCGAACTGAACACGGCGCAGAAAAAATCGGTCGATAACGCGCTGCGTGATTTCGAACTGTCCGGGATTGGCCTGCCAAAAGAAAAACAGGTTCGCTACGGCGAAATCGCTGCGCGCCTGTCCGAGCTGGGCAACCAGTACAGCAACAACGTCCTCGACGCCACCATGGGCTGGACGAAGCTGATTACCGATGAATCCGAACTGGCCGGTATGCCGGAAAGTGCGCTGGCGGCGGCAAAAGCCCAGGCCGAAGCGAAAGAGCAGGAAGGCTTCCTGTTAACGCTGGATATCCCAAGCTATCTGCCGGTGATGACCTACTGCGACAACCAGGCCCTGCGCGAAGAGATGTACCGCGCCTACAGCACCCGCGCCTCCGATCAGGGGCCGAATGCCGGTAAGTGGGATAACAGCCCGGTGATGGCGGAAATCCTCGCCCTGCGCCACGAGCTGGCACAGCTGCTGGGCTTCGAAAACTACGCCGACAAATCCCTCGCCACCAAAATGGCGGAGAACCCACAGCAGGTGCTCGACTTCCTGACCGATCTGGCGAAACGCGCCCGTCCTCAGGGTGAAAAAGAGTTAGCTCAGCTGCGCGCCTTTGCGAAAGCGGAGTTCGGCGTGGACGAGCTTCAGCCGTGGGATATCGCATACTACAGCGAAAAACAGAAACAGCACCTCTACAGCATCAGCGACGAACAACTGCGTCCGTACTTCCCGGAAAACAAAGCCGTCAACGGTCTGTTCGAGGTAGTGAAGCGCATCTACGGCATTACCGCGAAAGAGCGTACCGACATCGACGTCTGGCATCCGGACGTGCGCTTCTTCGAGCTGTATGACGAGAACAACGAGCTGCGCGGCAGCTTCTATCTCGATCTCTACGCGCGTGAGAACAAGCGCGGCGGGGCGTGGATGGACGACTGCGTGGGCCAGATGCGTAAAGCGGATGGTTCCCTGCAAAAACCTGTCGCCTACCTGACCTGTAACTTCAACCGTCCGGTGAGCGGCAAACCTGCGCTGTTTACCCACGATGAAGTGATCACCCTGTTCCACGAGTTCGGTCACGGCCTGCACCACATGCTGACCCGCATCGAAACCGCTGGCGTCGCCGGTATCAGCGGTGTGCCATGGGATGCGGTCGAGCTGCCAAGCCAGTTTATGGAGAACTGGTGCTGGGAGCCGGACGCGCTGGCGTTTATCTCCGGTCATTACGAAACGGGCGAACCGCTGCCGAAAGAACTGCTGGATAAAATGCTGGAGGCGAAAAACTACCAGGCGGCGATGTTTATCCTGCGTCAGCTGGAGTTCGGCCTGTTCGACTTCCGCCTGCACGCCGAGTTCAGCCCGGAGCAGGGGGCGAAAATCCTCGAAACCCTGGCTGAGATTAAAAAGCAGGTTGCCGTCATTCCAGGCCCGACCTGGGGACGCTTCCCGCACGCGTTCAGCCATATCTTTGCAGGCGGGTACGCCGCAGGCTACTACAGCTACCTGTGGGCCGACGTGCTGGCGGCGGATGCCTTCTCGCGCTTCGAAGAAGAGGGGATTTTCAACCGCGAAACCGGTCAGTCGTTCCTCGACAACATCCTGACCCGCGGCGGTTCAGAAGAGCCTATGGAGCTGTTCAAACGCTTCCGTGGCCGCGAGCCGCAGCTGGATGCGATGCTGGAGCATTACGGAATCAAAGGCTGATTGCTACGTGAAGATCTGCTTAGTAGATGAAACAGGCGCCGGTGACGGCGCCTTATCTGTTCTGGCGGCCCGCTGGGAGCTGGAACATGATGAAGAGAACCTGATGGCGCTGGTGATGACGCCGGAACATCTGGAGCTGCGCAAGCGCGATGAGCCAAAGCTTGGCGGGATTTTTGTCGATTTTGTCGGCGGCGCGATGGCGCACCGGCGTAAGTTCGGCGGCGGTCGCGGCGAAGCGGTGGCCAAGGCGGTTGGCATTAAAGGGAACTATCTTCCGGACGTGGTGGACGCCACGGCGGGGCTGGGGCGCGATGCGTTTGTGCTGGCCTCGGTGGGCTGCCGTGTGCGGATGCTGGAGCGTAATCCGGTTGTCGCCGCGCTGCTCGACGACGGGCTGACGCGAGGCTATGCGGACCCGGAAATCGGCTCGTGGTTACAGGAACGTTTGCAACTTATTCATGCCTCCAGCCTGACGGCGCTGACCGATATCACCCCGCGCCCGCAGGTGGTCTAT
>ENA-UOZS01000143-UOZS01000143.1-food-metagenome-genome-assembly--contig:-NODE-143-length-35077-cov-9.847924_pt1 | contig 35077 bp, 32 predicted proteins | sample MGYA00249875_ERZ772737 | MGnify/ENA primary metagenome ERZ772737 (study PRJEB29005, sample SAMN08379463) | food metagenome | isolation source: cheese - non spiked | study: EMG produced TPA metagenomics... | reverse complement strand
AGACAGATTCAACTTTATATTATTTCATTTGTCAACTTGACAGGGCCTAGTGCATCTGGCGGCTTTTCTCATTTTTAAAGTAGGTACTGTTGCATCAGTTCAACGGTTTTGAGTTGGGCATCGTCTGATACTTTATGTTGCCCATTTTCTTCCGTCGTTAATGTCACTAATGCAGTGGCTGAACTTGGTTGCGCCTGAATTTCGGTCATAAAATCTGCCGTGAATTGATATGGCACCATCGTATCAGCAGTTCCATGATAGAAATGCAATGGACGTCCTGCCAAGTGATCAACGTGCATTGATAAGTCATACGCCGCTAACCGTGCTAGGGTATCTTCAATCGCATCTTGATACTTGGTTTGCAAGGCCGTTGGTAATTGACTAACCTGCCATTTAGCAAGTGCGACAGGCATTGGTGCGCCAATCTTATCAACGCCAATTTTGACATTCGGATATCGGGTGAGAATCGCATCGGTTGTAATGCCACCCATCGAAGTCCCTGTAACACCAATCCGTTCAGGATCAACTAAGCCTTCAGCGCTCAGTGTTGCAACCAGTTCACCAAACTCTGTGACTGACTGCATCACAATGTCCCAAAATTCAAACATTAACTCAGAAAAGAGCTGACTACCATGTCGTTTACCATGATACTTCGCATCTGGTAAGACCACGCGAAAACCAGCCTTGGCTAAAAAGTGGGCGACCATTAATTCTGACTCTTTACGGTGCGTCCAACCATGATATACAAAGACAGTTGGTAATACCGCTTTTTCTTGACCACTTGGGGCCACAATCAACGTACTGACTGCCCCAATTTGCCGTTCTTCAGTGCTAATCATCTCAAATCCTCCTCAATTGCCATTTATTTCCCGGGTAATATTAACCGAAGAATGAACCTGTAATCTTAAAACGGCGTTTAATATAAATCCGCACGCCGATTAAGAGTGCTGCAATTACGATTTGAACAAGTGGTGGCAAGACTGGATTCAAGAAACTTGGAATCAAGATTGTCACACCGTATGCCGCAACAAAGGCTAGTGTTAAGCCGATTACAACCAATGCCATCTTCCAAAATGGTGGCCGTTGTTCTTTTGGCATTTGCGTATAGCGCATTGGATAAGTCATGATGATCCCTGCAAGCGCAGCCGTAATGACAATTGATGTAATCCCAATGCTGGTTGCTGACCCCTTCGTTGAGAAATAAGCCGCAATTCCGTTAAAGGCTAGGTACATAATTAAAAAGATTAAGCCGTTATCAAGCATTTGGAGTTGAAGTGATGTTTGCTTAGGACGTTTTGGCGCGTGCAACAATTGATCAATCTTGGTTGTCACTGGACCATATACTTGTGTTGCAGGCTTGCCCTTATGTTGTTCTGCTACCATTTCTGGTAACATTTCTGCCAAGATTTCAGTTTGGCGTTCTGCTGGCACTTGTTCGGCATTTAATGCGCGTTTGAACTTAAATAAATAGTCCGCATTTTTCTTACTGAGTTTTGCTTCTAACCCTTCAATATCAACTGGTTCTGGGGTTACTGCTGGTTGTTCGTTCTTAGCCAATTGTCTTCCTCCTCAATTATCATTAAACGTTAAATCTAAATTCGATGATGTCGCCATCTTCGACCATGTATTCTTTACCTTCTAAACGTAAACGGCCAGCTTCTTTAACAGCTTGCATTGAACCGTATTGATCTAAATCAGCAAAAGAAACTGTTTCTGCCCGGATAAATCCGCGTTCAAAGTCGGAATGAATGACACCGGCGGTTTGTGGGGCCTTCATGCCTTGACGGAAAGTCCATGCCCGGGTTTCTTTTCCACCAGCGGTAAAGAATGTTGCTAAGCCTAGTAGATGATATGAAGCACGAATCAATTTATCCAACCCTGATTCAGTCACCCCTTCGGCTTCCAAAAATTCAGCCTTATCGGCATCATCTAATGAGGCGATTTCTTCTTCAGTTCTTGCTGAGATGGCAATTACTTCGGCGCCTTCTTTAGCTGCGGACGCTTGAATTTGTTTAACATAATCCACACTATCAGGATCAGCCATGGCATCTTCAGCAATATTTGCAACATATAAAACCGGTTTTGATGTTAATAAGAAGAAGCCTTTAACTAACTTCGCTTCATCTTCATTAAATTCGATTGAACGTACTGAGCCGCCTTCTTCAAGAACAGGCTTAATCTTTTTAAGCACTTCGAATTCGGCTAAGGCGTCTTTGTCTTTCGTCCGCGCAATCTTTTCAACACGCGCATAACGCTTCGTAACACTTTCTAAATCAGCTAAGCTCAATTCAAGGTTAATTGTATCGATGTCGTCTAACGGGTCAACAGTTCCGGTAACAGAGGTAATATTATCGTCGTCAAAGGCGCGCACAACATGCACAATCGCATCGACTTGACGAATATTCTCCAAGAACTTGTTCCCAAGCCCTTCACCTTTGCTAGCCCCTTTAACGATCCCAGCAATATCCGTAAATTCAAAAGTCGTTGGCACGATCTTTTTAGCCGGGATAATTTCTTGAATCCGGTCTAAACGCTTGTCAGGGACTTCAACCATGCCGACGTTAGGGTCGATTGTGGCAAATGGGTAGTTCGCCATTTCGGCGCCTGCTTTCGTGATGGCGTTAAATAACGTTGATTTTCCGACGTTGGGTAATCCTACAATTCCTGCGGTTAATGACATAGTTTTTTACACTTTCCTTTACTTTAAAAATTAGTTTGGTTGGGACCTTGTTGCATCTCTTGATAGTGGGGTTCATCCGCAACAACGACTTGTGCTGCAGTCACCAAATTCTTCTTAAGTTTCTTTTCGAATTCACGGCGCGGTAATAAGACGGCGTGGCCGCACCCCATGCACTTAATTCGAATATCCATCCCCAAGCGCACCACTTCAAAGCGATTGGTGCCACAGGCATGTTGTTTTTTCATCTGAACAAGATCGCCTAATGTATACATCTAGCTCGACTCCTCACTTTAATCGATATTCACATCTAGCAATGCAAGAATCCGGTTTAAATCATCGACTGTGCTGTAATCAATCTCAATCTTTCCGCGACCCTTGCTGTTAATCGCAATATTGACCTTGGTGTCAAATTTATCGACCAATTGATTTTCACTCGCTTGAATATAGGGTGATTTAATCTTGGTCTTCGTCACTTTCGCAGCTTTAATCTGGTTCATCTGGTTAATTAACTGCTCTAGTTGTCGCACCGTTAAGCCTTCATCAATCGTGCGTTTCGCTAATGCACTAATCTGACTTTTTTTCTTTAATGATAATAACGTCCGCGCCTGTCCCATTGAAAGGTCACCATTTTGTAATAACGTCTTCACGTCATTGGGTAAACCCAATAAGCGCAAGTAATTGGCAATGTATGGGCGGCTCTTGCCCAACCGTTCTGATACTTCAGCTTGAGTCAGGTTTAACTTTTTCAAGAGTGTATCGTAAGCTTGGGCTTCTTCTAACGGCGTTAAATCTTCACGTTGCAGGTTTTCCAAGACCGCAATTTCCATCATTGCGGATTCATCAAACTGCCGCGTGATGGCTGGTATCGCTGTTTTACCAGCTAACTTAGACGCACGGAATCGGCGTTCACCCGCAATTAATTCGTAACCATTAATACTTTTGCGAACAATGATTGGTTGGAAAACGCCCGACTTCTTAATTGACGCTGCTAATTCAGCCAAAGCCGCTTCATCAAATGTCTTCCGCGGTTGATAGGGATTTGGACGAATATCATCAAGTGCAATCTCTTCAACTAATTCATCCGCCCGGTTTTTATTAGGGCCTTCGAACGCTGAAAATACAGCATCCAAACCGCGGCCCAATCCTTTTCCATTTCTAGTTGCCATGAGCTGCTAACACTTCCTTTGCCAAATTTTGGTAAACTTCAGCGCCCCGTGATTTTGGATCATAATCAATGATTGATACGCCATGACTAGGTGCTTCTGCTAAGCGCGTATTCCGTGGCACAATCGTGTCGTAAACCCGATCACCAAAATACTTACGCACTTCTTCAATCACTTGAGCCCCTAAATTCGTCCGCGCATCATACATCGTCAACAACACGCCTTCAATCGCTAAGTTTGGGTTAAAATGTTTTTGCACCAAACGAACGGTGTTTAACAATTGGCTCAATCCTTCTAAGGCATAATATTCACTTTGAACTGGAATCATGATTGAATTACTTGCCGTAAAGGCATTGATTGAAAGTTGCCCTAATGAAGGTGGACAGTCAATCAAAACGTAATCATAATCGGCTAAGACTGGTTCTAACCCTAACTTCAAGCGCATTTCACGCGCCATCTGTGATGTTAGCTCGATCTCTGCCCCTGCAAGTTGAATCGTAGCTGGAACAATGTCTAAGTTCTTATGTGATGTTTTAATAATTGTTTCTTTTAGTGGGAATTCATCGACCAACACATCATAGATATCTTTTTCGACTTGGGATTTTTGAACCCCAATCCCGCTTGTCGCATTCCCTTGTGCATCTGAATCAATGATTAACACGTGATTGCCAGCATCCGCCAAACAAGCGCCTAGATTAATCGTGGTCGTTGTTTTACCAACGCCACCTTTTTGATTTGCAATTGAAATAACGTGTGCCATAATGAGCCTCCCTTATTGCTTTGGAATTTCGATCGTAATCCGATAAACATCATCTTGTTCTTCTTCGGTGGCTTTGACGGCAATCCCGCTTTGTTCAACCATTTGAACCGACTTTTTGATGGTGTTGACGGCAATGCGTGTATCATGGGCAATTGCTTTTTTTGCTTTATCGTTCGCTTTTTTAGCCTTCGTGGTAGCTTCTTTTAAACTGTCATCGGTTGCATCAACTGTCTCTTCAGTTGATTCTGGTTCAGGATTCAACGTCTTGTTAACCAGCGCTTCCGTATCCTTAACCGTTAATTGTTCAGCCAAGATTTGGTGTAAAATCATTTGTTGCTTGAATTCATCCAACCGTAAAAGGCTCCGACCGTGTCGTTCAGAAATTTCATGATTCATGATGGCTTCTTGAACGGGTTGTGAGAGTTTCAATAGCCGCAACTTATTAGCAACAAAAGATTGGCTCTTACCCATCTTTTCTGCCAAGCTGGCTTGTGTGAAGTCGTTCAGCTTCATTAAGTCCTTATAAGCTTGTGCTTCTTCAACGGCGGTTAATTCTTCGCGTTGTAAGTTTTCAATCAAGGCCATTGAAGCTGTTTCGTGATCATCCATAGTTTGAACAATCGCTGGTAATTCAGCCCATTTGAGGGTTTGAATCGCTCTAAAACGGCGTTCACCCGCAATAATTTCATATTTTTGATCTTCATATTCACGTAAGATAATCGGTTGCAATAAGCCGTGTTGTTCGATTGTGCTTGCTAATTCGGCGATATTGTCCGCATTAAATACTTTTCGTGGTTGGAACCGGTTAGGCACAATTGCTGAAACCGGCACTTTGATCACTTGATTAATACTTTTATCGTCTTTTTTCTTATTAAAAAATGAGAGTGCCATTATTTTTCCTCCTTAGCCATTAACGGTTTTTTAACTGGCACACCAGCCCGCCGTGGATACTTGGCAGGTGTCGGTACAACCTTATCAATTACGATTAGATGTCGTTGATCATCTGTTTCTGGTAGCGTCAAAGCAATGTCTTGTGCAAATTGGCCACCAAGTGTTTCGATTGCATAGTTGGCTTCTGCCAATTCCGTTTCACCTTGACTCGCTTTTAATGCGATAAACTGCCCACCAACTTTAACAGTTGGTAAACAGAATTCTACCAGTACATTTAATGAAGCAACGGCCCGGGCAGTCACAATATCAAACTGTTCACGATATGGACTCTTCGGGTTGCTGAACAGTTCTGCTCGATCATGGACCAACGTCACATCAGACAAGCCTAATTCACGGACCAATTCTTCTAAGAAGTGAATCCGCTTGTTTAATGAATCAACAATCGTAATCTTCAATTGCGGGAATAAAATTTTGATTGGTAACGATGGAAAACCCGCGCCCGCACCAATATCGCAGATCGTAAGGGGTTCAGTGCGTAGTTTTTCAAGATACAAAGTTGGTGTGACAGAATCGAAGAAGTGCTTGAGATAAACTGCTTCTTGTTCTGTAATGGCTGTCAAATTAACTTGTTGGTTCACTTGTACAAGCCGTTTGAAATACAATTCAAACTGATCCATTTGTGCTTGTGAAACTTGAATATTGTATGTTTTTAACGTTGCTGCAAAACCCGCTGGTGTCATTATTTCTCCTTAACTATGCTTTAAAGTAGGCGTTTAATTCGTGGAACATTATTGTTTCACATATACCTTTTAGTTTAACGTACTTACCCTAAAAAAACAAGATTCTTCCCAGTTTTCAGATTATCGTTTCATGTGAAACATAATACTCGGTAATTTAAGAACAATTATCGCCTTTTTCAAGCGAATCATTCAGTAAGAAAGCACTTTTGTCATCGAACAGTTGGTGTGCATCATCACAAAGGCGAACTATCGCGATTATTTAAGAATGTTATATTCGTTTTTTACTTAATTTCTAATTGAAGTCACTATTGGCGTGTGCTAAACTAAATGTTAACTAAATTTTAACGATTATCTTGGAGGGACACTCGTGGCAGATATACACTCAAATTCAGCACAGCCAATTAATCCAAATGAAAAGCTTCCCCACATTAAAGCAGCGATTCTCGGCTTACAACACCTTCTAGCAATGTATTCTGGCGATGTTTTAATTCCATTACTTGTCGGGGCTGCATTACATTTTAATGCCGCTCAAATGACTTACCTCGTTTCAGTCGATATTTTCATGTGCGGGGTTGCGACCCTATTACAATTAAAACGAACCCCACTGACCGGGATTGCATTACCGGTTGTCCTAGGTTGTGCTGTTGAGTACGTTGGCCCGTTAGCCGCCATCGGCACTAACAGCCAACTCGGAATTGACGTTATGTACGGTAGTATTATTGGCGCCGGAATTTTCATCTTGTTAGTTTCTGGCTTGTTTGCACGTTTGCGTTGGCTCTTCCCACCAGTTGTCACAGGGTCTCTCATTACATTAATCGGATTCACATTGATTCCCGTTGCTTTCCAAAACTTAGGCGGTGGCGATGTTGCTGCTAAGTCGTTTGGGAGTACACCAAACTTAATTACCGGTTTTTCAACGATTGCCCTAATCCTGATTTTTAGTATCTGGGGGCGTGGCTTCATCCAACAAATCGCCATTTTAATTGGGATTATTGCTGGGACCTTAATCGCAGCTGCGATTGGGATTGTGTCCTTAGATCCAGTAGGTCAAGCAAGTTGGTTCAAATTACCTGAATTATTCTACTTCGGAACACCTCGTTTTGAATGGTCATCAATCGTTTCAATGTCATTGGCTGCGTTAACGACCATGATTGAATCAATCGGTGTCTTCTTCGCCCTTGGTGAAATCGTTGGGCGCGACATTACTAGCAATGATCTTAAGCGGGGCTTCCGCGCTGAAGGGATTGCCGCTATCTTAGGGGGATTGTTCAACACCTTCCCTTACTCAACGTTCTCACAAAATGTTGGGATTGTTCAATTATCCGGTATCAAAACGAAAAAACCAGTTTACTACTCAGCATTCTTCTTAATCATCTTAGGATTATTACCTAAGATTGGGGCCGTTGCAACCATTATTCCAAGCGCTGTTTTAGGGGGCGCGATGGTCGTTATGTTCGGCACTGTTGGGATTCAAGGCATTAAGATGTTACACAAAGTCGATCTTGATGATAACCGCAACTTACTAGTCGCTGCCGTTTCAATCGGCTTAGGCTTAGGGGTAGCAATTCATCCAACCTTGCTCCAATCACTACCAACGAGTGTTCGCACAATTCTAGGCAACGGCTTAGTAGTCGGCAGTCTCAGCGCTGTCATCTTAAACTTACTATTCAACTATCGTTCATTAATTGCAGCAAAACATGCTGAACAAAAATAAATCAAAAAAAGTGCCTACAAATTTAACCGTTTGTGGGCACTTTTTTTGTCTATTCAATTTCAGTTGTCCGAATACTTCTAGCAAGTCTATTTGTCATTTCAAACAGCTGCATTAATTCTGGCATGCTAATTTTCTTATCTGATTCAGTAATACTTTTAATGTAAGTTCCACACGCCTGCTCAAATCGACGATAAATTGATTCTCCAGCGGGAGAAACTGCTATATCAACAATTCGACGATCATCCTGTTTGCCATATTGTTTGCTGATATACCCCTGATCCTCTAATTTACGTAATTTATTTGAAGATGCTGCGGTAGATGTTTTTAATACTTGTGCAATCTTACTATTATTAATACCTTTATAGCGTTTTAATGTTTGTAAAATACGAATTTGTTCGATGGTAACTCCGTCTTCATTTAAAATTTGACTAATGTTTGCTGAAATTTGAGCCATCTCATGATAGAAATTAATCAACTCTAATTTATCAGTCGATTGCGCTATAGAATTCATCATTCCTCCTCCGTTTCATTCATAATCCTTTGATAAAACTGGTGCCACCGGCTAAAATACTGTTGCAATGAGAAACAGTCGTTAATCGTTTGCCGGGCATTTCGTGAATATGTTTCACGTCGCATCTGACTACCTAGAAAATCACTGAGTTGTTGAACTAAGCCAGCGTCATCTCCTGGTGTCACCAAATCCCCGTTCACATGATTCTCAATTACTTGTGGAATGTCCCCGACATTCGTAGCTAAATTGGGAATTCCATAAGCCATCGTTTCTAAAATTGCCATTGGTAAGCCTTCTTGATATGTGGGCAATAGGTGTAACAGGCTTTCTTGAATAACGGTATTGCGATCCGCCAAAGCTAACCAGCCACCAAGGCGCACATTGGTTAACTTTAGGCGGTCTATTTCTTGCTGGACCTTCCCCTGTTCACCATCACCATACAACGTAAATTGAATATCCGGAAAACGGGATTGAATCACCCCTGCTAATTTTAGAATATCGTAGGTGCCCTTACGTTCGCCTAAGCGCCCCAGTGTGATAATTTGTTTAGACTGACTATGGTATTTGTATTGCTTAGGTAGTTCAACCGCATTAGCAATAATCGTAATCGGTGTTTGCGTAAGTGTTTGGTAAAAAGTTGCCCATTCAGTGCTTAACACAACAATGCCATCCATAGCCACGGAAAACAATGTTAATATTAATTGAAATTCACTATAGATTCGCATTATATTAACTATTTTTGGATATAAATAAATTTTTAAATATCTTTAGAATATTCTCATAAAACTAAAGTAACGATGTTATCATTCTATTTCTCCCTCCCATTATTGTCATCTAATTAACGAATATCAGTTAATATGCCCATCAAAAAAACCATCATAATTAAAGTTTTTGCTTTAATTATGATGGTTTTTTTAAGTATTTCATTTACGATAATATTCACTATTTATTAAAAATAGTCATTACTATTGGTCCGCATACGAAATTGATGAGAACTTATTAAACGTTTTGACAAATAATAATTTGACTGTCCCTCGTGCACCCGCACGGTTTTTTTCGATAATCACTTCAACTTCTCCAACGTCCGCATCATCTGACTGCTGTGGCGCTGGTGCTGGCGGATTGCCACCACCGAAATCATCGCCATCTTCCCCAGGTTCATCGCGATAGTAATCATCACGATATAAGAAAGCAACGATATCAGCATCTTGTTCGATTGATCCTGATTCACGAATATCTGAAAGGACTGGGCGTTTATCTTGTCGTTGTTCAACCCCACGAGAGAGTTGAGAGAGCGCAATGACCGGTACCCGTAATTCTTTAGCCAATTTCTTTAATTGACGTGAAATCGCCGAGACTTCTTGTTGCCGGTTTTCTTGGCCGGAACCTTCAATTAGTTGCAAGTAATCAATGACGATTAAGCCAACGCCCCCTTTTTCCTTCGCTAAGCGCCGACATTTCGCCCGAATTTCCGCCATTTTCACGCCGGGCGTATCATCAATATAGATATTCGCTTTTGAAAGGCTCCCCATGGCTACAATTAGATTCTGCCATTCAAGTTCGTCGAGTTGCCCGGTTCTTAGATGGTTGGCGTCAATACTTCCTTCTGCACACAACATCCGGTTAACGAGTTGTTCAGCACCCATTTCCAAACTAAAAATTGCAATATTCTCATTGGTTTTCGTCCCGATATTCTGAGCAATGTTTAAGACAAACGCGGTTTTCCCCACCCCGGGCCGGGCCGCTAAAATAATGAGTTCATCTTCATGCAAACCCGCAGTAATCTTATCTAAATCGCGGTATCCCGTTGATAGACCCGTAATGTCTTCTTCATTTTGATATAACTTATCAATTTGTTCAATTGAACTCGTTAAGACATCTGAAATTGATTTGAACCCGGCCTTATTTTGCCGTTCGGAAACATCCATGATTTCCTTTTCAGCGGTATCTAAAATATCCGTGACGTCTTCATCTTGCGCGTAACCCTTTGCCACAATATTTTGAGCGGTTTGGATTAAACGGCGCAGCATTGCTTTTTCAGAGACAATCTTGGCATAATAAACTACGTTGGCTGCCGTTGGTACAGCCTCAGCCAACTCAGCTAAATAACCAATACCACCGATATCTTCCAATTGGTTCTGCGCATCGAGGGCACTCTTTAAAGTCACCGCATCGATTCCTTCACCCCGTTCGTTTAATTCAACCATCGTCTCGAAGATCAAACGGTGGGCTTTACGATAAAAATCGTCGGCAGTAACGTATTCCATTGCTTCAACGAGCGCATCGCCACTAATAAAGACGGCCCCTAAAACGGCCTGTTCCGCCTCATTATTCTGCGGCGGTACTTGTTCAATTAGTTCATTATTCACCATTTTTACTCCTTTGGTTAATCGACTTCAATTACTCACTAGTTTACTCAAAATACCAGTGACTGGCAACAGTCACCGATTGGTCAGCAATAAAAAAAGCCGTGATAGTGGTGCTAATCACGGTCTTTTCAATCATTCATTTTATTATTCGGTTACGATATGCACACGAATCGTAGCTGTTACATCAGGGTGAATCCGTACATCAACATTCCGGTAACCCAACGCTTTGATTGGTTCTGGTAAATCAATTTTCCGTTTATCAACATTGATCTGATATTGTTGAGCCAATGCTTGGGCAATTTGCTTGCTTGGAATTGAACCAAATAAGCGACTGTCTTCGCCCGCTTTAGATTTGATTTCAACGATTGTTTGATCGTCTTCAATTTTGGCTTTTAAAACCTTTGCTTCCGCTAATTCAGCAGCTGCATTTTTAGCTTCAGCATGTTGTTGGCCTTTTAAAGCACTGATAGCAGCTGATGTTGCGGGTTTTGCTTTCCCATTTTTAATTAAAAAGTTTTGTGCGTAACCATCTGGCACATCTTTCACTTGGCCTTTTTTACCTTTACCGCGTACATCTTCTAAGAAAATAACTTTCATTGTTCTGACCACCTTATCTAATTAATCGTTTGTTGCTTCCTCGTCCGTTTCCGGATCAAATAGCTCTGCCAAAACCGTTAATAACTTCGCCTTGGCTTCGGAAACAGTCGTATCTGCCATCTGCGTTGCCGCATTGGAAAGATGACCACCGCCACCTAATTTCTCCATAATCACTTGCACATTCACATCACCTAGACTCCGCGCTGAAATGGCAATCATGCCATCTGGGCGTTTCACAATGACAAACGAGGCTTCAATGTCTGACAATGACAGCAAGGTATCCGCTGCTTGTGCTGCGATGACCGGATCGTAGGTACGGTTGTCCTCACCCATACATAATGCCATATTTGGCTCAACCATTTCAATGGTTTCAATTAAATGATTCTTTTGAATATAATTATCGACATTTTCTTTTAACAAGTGTTGAACCATCGAAGCATCAGCCCCAACTGAACGTAAATAACTAGCTGCGTCAAACGTTCGCGTCCCAGTTCGCATTGAAAATGACTGCGTATCAACCGTAATCCCAGCCAACATCGTTGTGGCTTCGAACTTGTTAATATTAGCGACATTTTGTGGTTGATATTCAAACATTTCCGTCACTAACTCACACGTTGAAGAGGCGTAGGGCTCGATATAAACCAACATTGGGTTTTCTGGGAACTCTTCCCCACGACGATGGTGATCGATGACAATCGTCCGCTGAGCAAGCTTCTCGTACAACTTAGGCGCCATTGTTATGGATGGTTTAGAATGATCGACCATCACTAATAAACTATTGGCCGTTGCTTTTTCGAGCGCTTCTTCAGGCGACAACACTTCCACTGCAATTTCAGGGTAGGCTTTAACTTCCTCTAAAAGACGTTGAATATCTGTATGAATATTGTTTTGGTCAACGACCACGTAGCACTTCTTACCGTTCATCTCGGCAATCCGGCGAATCCCAAATGAGGCGCCCAATGCATCCATATCTGGCCGAATATGGCCCATAACAAAGACTTCGTCAACTTGTTTGAAGATTTCTTGTAAGGCTTGTGAAATCATCCGTGCACGAACCCGCGTCCGTTTTTCCATCGGATTAGTCTTACCACCATAAAAACGTGCTTGTCCTTCACTCGCTTTGACAACGACTTGGTCACCACCACGACCGAGGGCAAGATCCAAATTGCTCTGTGAAGTTGTTGCTAGAACGGCTAAATCGGATTCCCCATAAGCAAACCCAACACTCAACGTTAGTGGGAAGTTTTGTTTGGATGTTTCTTCTCGAATTTCATCTAAAATCTTAAACTTCTCTTGTTCAGCGGCGTGTAATGATCTGGCGTACGCCAAAACAAAGAAATGATCATCATCAACTCGCTTCAAGAACATCTGAAACTGATTCGCCCAGCGTGATAACTCGTTGGTGACATAGTTATTCAGATTAGAAACAGATTGATCATCCATTGTCTGAGTGATTTCATCATAATTATCTAAGAACACTTGCCCGATGGCTACTTGCTCATCTTCATAACGATCTTCAATGGCCGCATAGCGTGTAATATCGAGAAGATAAACCACCCCAATGCTTTCTTGGATAATGATTTGGAATTGATTATCGCCCCAACGAACAATTTTTGTTTCATTAGCATCTTCATTTTGTGCGACTAATTCTGCCAACTCTGGATCGACAGACTTAATCTTTTTGCCTAAAACTTCTTTATTACCGAAATATTGCTGTAAATAAGGATTCGTCCATTGAATCTCACCTGATTCGTTGTACAATAAAATCCCAATTGGCATCTTAATTAAAGCCTCTTGCTCGCCGCGCTTAATGCGGTACGACAAGTCCGAGACATACTTGGCTGTATTCTCAGTGACCGTTTCGATCGCGTATAGCACAGTAATGACCGTCCCGATTAGCAGCACGAATAAAATTAGAGCAATTAGCCAATCTAACATCGCAGCAAATACCAAACTAACCGCTGTAAGGCCCAACAAAATCAGGGCAACGGTCCGCAGGCGAGTATCATCTAAAAACTGTGGTAATTTTAATTGTTTAAACTTATTTTTCATGTAAACTCCTTAATTCTAGATCCCATTCTGATTCTTGTTCATCTATCATTGAGTCTATGTGGTTCTTTACTAAAACTTAAAAAATGCTACTTTTATTTTAGCACAATTGCCCTACAATTACCGCTTTGAACCCGTAATTTAATCCCATGTTCCCCTATTAAAGCGCACAAAAAAAGACCTGCTAAACAGTGTTTAGCAGGTCTTTTGGTTGACTGATTAGTCTTCTGTAACGAATGGTAATAAGCCCATAATCCGTGCGCGTTTGATTGCAATTGTCAAACGACGTTGGTTTTTAGCACTTGTACCAGATACCCGACGAGGTAAAATCTTACCGCGTTCTGAGATAAAACGTTTCAATAAATCAGTGTCTTTGTAGTCGATATATTCGATGTGGTTAGCAGCGATGAAATCAACCTTACGACGACGACGGTTGCCGCCTCTTCTTTGTTGAGCCATTGAAAGTTCCTCCTTCCAAAACAGTTTATTTTAGAAAGGTAAATCATCATCTGAAATATCAATTGCTTGACCATTATTTGCAAATGGATCGGCTTGAGTGTTATTTGCAGCTGATGGATTACCCGATTGTTGAGGGCTGGTAAATCCAGATTGTTGGCTACCATTGCTTTGATTGTTGTTAAAGTTTTGGCTTGCGCCATCCCCTTGCCGTTGCTCCGTTGTTGTCCGTGATTCTAACAATGAGAAGTTATCAACGACCACTTCGGTTACGTATACACGTTGACCTTGTTGGTTTTCATAATTTCTCGTTTGTAGACGGCCATCAACTCCGACTAGTGAGCCTTTCTTAGTGAAATTAGCGAAATTTTCCGCTGATTTACGCCAGATGACACAGTTGATAAAGTCTGCTTCACGATCACCATTGGCATTCGTGAATTGACGGTTCACTGCGATTGAGAAAGTCCCAACAGCAGCACCACTAGAAGTGTAACGTAAGTCAACATCGCGTGTTAGCCGACCAACGAGTACAACTCGATTAATCATTCTGTCAGCTCCCCTCTATTCAATAATTACAATTCAAAATTAGTCTTCGCGTTTAACGATCATATGGCGTAATACTGAGCCATCAATCTTAGCTAGACGATCAAATTCGTTTAAAGCTTCATCATTATCAGCTAAAACATTTACGATATGGTAAATGCCTTCGTGTTGATTGTTGATTTCATAAGCTAAACGACGTTTTGACCAGTCTTTTGAATCAATCACTTCAGCGCCGTTGTCTTTTAAGATGCCGTCGTAACGGTTGACAAGAGCTGTTTTACTTTCTTCATCAAGTGTTGTTGAGATGATGTAAGTAACTTCGTATTTTGATTGAGCCATGACTGTTCACCTCCTTATGGACTTTAGGTTCTTACCTGTGTAAGAACAAGGAGTAACTGACTAATAAAAATTAGCCTCACGATTTAGACCCTGTGTCTAAATCACAGATACTCACAAGATAAAATTCTATCATAACGGCCGTTAAAATACAATCTAAAATAAAAATCGTTGCTGCTAACACGCTTGGTAACAGTTGTTACAAGTGTATTTACGCAGAAACGATTTTTATTTTTTTAATTTAATTAATTTTCTGAATCTTGATCATCTGATGCCGATTGATCGGCTTCAGCCCGCGCGAGTAATTCATCGACTTGTGCTAAGCCAGTATCAGTAGTGTCATCAGTTGGTGCTATTGGTGCCGTCGTTGCTTCTGGTGTTTCAGGTTCATCTGGTTCAGCTTCGACTTTCGCCATTGTGGCGACCTTCGCTTCGTCATCCACCCGGATTAAACGCACACCAAGTGTGGCCCGGCCAGTTTGTGAAACGTTAGCGACCTTGAAACGAATCAAGACGCCAGTATCAGTGATTAAGAGAATATCCTCTTCTCCAGTGACGGCAGCAATCCCAGCTAATGGGCCGTTCTTTTCAGTGATGTTGGCAGTCTTAATCCCTTTACCACCACGACCCTTGATTGGGTAATCTGCAACCGGTGTCCGTTTGCCGTACCCTTTTTCAGAGATAACAAGGATTTCTTGACCCGGAATCAGTAAGTCAGAGCCAACCACATAGTCGCCTTCACGTAACCGAATCCCACGCACACCAGCAGCGGTTCTCCCCATCGAACGGACAGCTGTCTCACTAAATGACACAGCATAACCATTATGGGTCCCGATAAAGATATTTTGTTGCCCATCAGTCATCAAGACGTTACTTAATTCATCCTCTTCCCGCAAGGTCAATGCTTTCAACCCATTGCTACGGATATTGGCGAATTCAGAAACGGATGTCCGTTTGACCGTCCCTAAGCGGGTAATAAAGAAGAGTGATTGTTCGTCTTGCACTTCTTTACCAACATTAACCACGGTCTGAACGCGTTCATCAGAATTAATGCCTAATAAGTTAATGATTGGAATTCCCTTAGCAGTCCGCCCATATTCTGGAATTTCATACCCTTTGGCACGGTAAACTTTCCCAGTATTGGTGAAGAATAAGAGCACTTCATGAGTCGAAGTCGAAAGCAAGTGTTCGATGAAGTCGTCATCATGGACGCCCATCCCTTGAATCCCACGACCACCACGATTTTGAACTTTGAATTCGCTGGCTGGTAATCGTTTAATGTAGCCGTTATGCGTTAATGCAATCACAACGTCTTCTTCTTCGATTAAGTCTTCGTCTTCAAGACTAAGCACTTCACCCACCAATAATTCTGTCCGGCGTTTGTCACCGAATTTACTTTGGAGTTCAAGCAATTCATCGTAGATAATCTTCTTAATGCGTTCTGGTTTGGCTAAAATATCTTTCAAATCAGCAATTAAAGTCATCAAATTATTGTATTCATTTTCGACTTTATCACGTTCCAAACCGGTTAATCGAACTAAACGCATATCCAAGATGGCTTGCGCTTGTTTATCCGATAAATCATAACGATCCATCAACAAGACCTTAGCGGCATCACCTGTATTCGAACCACGAATGATCTGAATAATCGCATCGATATGGTCTAAAGCAATGCGTAACCCAGCTAAAATGTGCGCCCGCGCTTCGGCCTTCTTCAAATCAAATTCAGTCCGCCGACGAATGACTTCTTCTTGGTGCACTAAGTAGTGTTCCAAGATTGATTTCAAACTCAAGACTTTAGGGGCACCATTCACGATGGCCACCATATTAAATGAGAATGAGGTTTGTAATGGCGTCAATTTGTACAGGTTATTCAAGACAACTGAAGCACTCATATCCCGACGCACATCGATTACGATGCGCATCCCATCACGATCAGATTCATCGTTTAAATCGGTAATCCCTTCAAGCCGTTTGTCACGGGCTAATTCAGCAATCCGTTCGACCAACTTGGCCTTATTAACCATGTATGGAATTTCAGTGACAATAATCCGTTCTTTGCCGTTCTTTTGGACCTCAACGTCCACTTTAGCGCGAAGGGTGATTGTCCCTTTACCAGATTCATACGCATGGCGAATACCAGATTTACCCATCACTAACCCACCAGTTGGAAAATCAGGGCCAGGTAAGGCATCCATCAAATCAGCGGTTGTCGCATCTGGATTATCCATCAAGATGTGTAATGCGCTAATCACTTCGGCTAAATTATGCGGTGGAATATTGGTTGTCATCCCAACGGCAATCCCAGTCGCCCCGTTGACGAGTAGGTTCGGGAAACGGGCTGGTAAAACAGCGGGTTCGCGTTCTGACTCATCATAATTCGGTACATAATCAATTGTATTCTTATTGATATCACGTAACATTTCGACAGCCATCTTGCTCATCCGAGCTTCGGTGTACCGCATTGCGGCAGCACCATCACCATCGACAGAGCCGAAATTCCCATGACCATCCACTAACATGTAACGATAACTAAAATCTTGTGCCATCCGCACCATTGCTTCATAAATCGCTGAATCACCATGTGGATGGTACTTCCCCATAACATCCCCAACAATTCTGGCAGATTTCTTGTAAGGCTTTTCGGGAGTGACCCCTAATTCATTCATTCCGTATAAAATTCGGCGTTGAACAGGTTTTAACCCATCACGAACGTCTGGTAAGGCACGCGCAACAATGACACTCATTGCATATTCCAGGAATGATTTACGCATTGTCTTAGATAAATTGACGTTTTCAATCCGACCGTCTTGGCCAATTTCGTTTGCCATTAATCTATAAACCCCTCTCAGTCAGTCTTTCAATGTGTCCGTTTAAGCGGCGAACACGCTATGCATCGATGCTCTTTGGATCCATGTAAACGGCATTTTCTTCAATGAAAATCCGACGAGGTTCAACCCGATCGCCCATTAACATTTCAAAAATTAGATCCGCTTCTTCGGCATCTTCAACGTTAACCCGCAACATGCGCCGGTTTTCAGGATCCATGGTTGTTTCCCATAATTGGCTAGCATCCATTTCCCCTAACCCTTTGTAACGTTGCACTTCAGGTTTAGGACTTGGTTGGAGCGTCCCTAACACTTCTTGTAATTCTTCATCAGAATCAATATAGCGCATCATCTTCCCTTGTTTAACACGGTACAAAGGTGGTTGTGCGATATACACGTAACCCGCTTCGACGATTGGTCGCATGTAACGGTAGAACAACGTTAAAAGCAACGTCCGAATATGCGCACCATCGACATCGGCATCGGTCATGATGATCAACTTATGATAACGGGCTTTAGCCACATCGAATTCTTGGCCAAAACCAGTGCCCATTGCTGTAAATAAGGTCCGGATTTCATCATTCGCCAAAATTTTTTCCATGCTAGCTTTTTCAACATTCAGGATTTTCCCCCGAATTGGCAAGATGGCTTGCGTTAAACGTGAACGGCCTGATTTTGCTGAACCCCCAGCGGAATCCCCTTCGACGATGAATAATTCTGAAATAGCAGGATCTTTACTACTATTATCGGCCAACTTACCTGGCAAGTTTGAGATTTCAAGCCCGTTCTTCTTCCGTGTCACTTCACGAGCGCGTTTAGCAGCTAACCGGGCTTTGGCAGCCAATGAGCCTTTGTCGACAATTTGGCGGGCAATCGATGGGTTTTCCATCAAGAACTTCGTGAAATGATCAGAGAACATCCGATCAGTCACCGTCCGTGCGTCGGCATTGCCTAATTTCGTCTTCGTTTGACCTTCAAATTGAGGATCCGGATGTTTAACCGAGACAACCGCTGTTAAGCCTTCACGCACATCTTCCCCAGAAAGGTTCGTGTCGTTGGCTTTTAAGATGTTTTGCTTGGTTGCGTAGTCATTAATAACCCGCGTGAGCGCCGTCTTAAAGCCAGATTCATGAGTCCCACCTTCGTAGGTATGAATGTTATTGGCAAAGGTCATCAAGTTCGTCCGATAATCATTCGTATATTGCAAAGCAACTTCCACGGTAATCCCGTTTTGTTCACCTTCAACATAGATTGGTTCGTCTAAAAGGGTCTCTTTTTTGTCGTCTAAATATTCAACGTAACTCTTAATCCCACCTTCATAGTGGAATTCAAGTTTTTCATGTGTTTCAGCCCGTTTGTCGGTGAACGTTAACTTCAAGCCTTTGTTTAAGAAGGCCAATTCCCGAATCCGCGTTGTTAAAATTTTATCATCATACACCGTTGTTTCAGTAAAGATATCAGCATCAGGGACAAAATGAACTTTCGTACCATGTTCATGGGCTGGTGCGTCACCAATCATCTTCATTGGCGTTTGCACTTTCCCCCGCTTGAAATCGATGTAGTAGCGTTTACCGCCTTGAGTAACAACCGCATCTAATTCCGTTGACAAGGCATTAACGACCGAAGCCCCAACACCATGCAACCCACCAGATACTTTGTATCCGCCGCCGCCGAATTTTCCACCGGCATGCAAGATTGTAAAGACGGTTTCGAGCGCAGACTTACCAGTCTTAGCTTGAATCCCAACTGGAATCCCACGCCCATCATCTGTAACTGTAATACTATTATCGGGTTCAACAACCACGTTGATTTCTGTTGCAAAACCAGCGAGTGCTTCATCAATCCCATTATCAATAATTTCCCAAACCAAATGATGCAACCCTTGGGAACTCGTTGTCCCAATGTACATCCCTGGTCGTTTACGAACGGCTTCTAGGCCTTCTAACACCTGAATTTGACTGGCATCATAAGATTTAGCGCGTTCTTCTTTTGCTTCCATTTGTGCTTCTGTCTCTTGATTCATTTGATCATCTGCCAAGAAAAAAACCTCCGTTTGATCGTTTTTTGACTAATTTACTGCTGCATCGGCCACTGTCACGGTGCCGTTTGTCACGGTAAACACCCGTGGCGCACTAATAATTTCTTTTTTGACATTTTCAAGACTAGTTGTCGTTAAGAACGTCTGCACCTTATTCTGGAACGTTTTCAATAAGTGTGTTTGGCGTAAATCGTCAAGCTCGGACAACACATCGTCCAGTAATAGGACGGGATATTCACCGGTTTGTTCCTTCATTAGGTCAATTTCCGCCAATTTAACACTTAACGCGGTTGTGCGCTGTTGGCCTTGAGAGCCAAACGATTGCACGTCCTTACCGTTAACCAAAAATAACACGTCGTCGCGGTGCGGGCCAACCAATGTCGTACCCTGTTCGACTTCCCGTGTTTGGTGCGACTCGTATAGGGTTTGAAACTGTTGGTATAAACCTTCGGCATCAAGTACCAACTGCTCATCTGGAATCTGACTTTGGTATTTAAACGTCAAAACTTCCCGCTCTTTGGTAATCTCTTGATGCAACTTCTGCGCCCACTTCTCCATCTGTTGCAGAAATTCACGGCGAGCAACCGTGACTTCCGCGCCATAAGCGGCTAACTGGTCGGACAATACGCCTAAATACACTAAATCTTTAGCTTGACGTCGTTGTAGTTGCTTCAAATACTGATTCCGCTGTTTCAAAATCGACTTGTATTGCGAAATGTTATACAGGTACTTCGCACTCATTTGACCGAATTCCATATCGATAAAGCGTCGTCGGACAGCTGGCGAGCCTTTCACGATATTCAAATCCTCCGGTGCAAACAAGACGACATTCAATTGACCGATATATTGGGATAACTTAGCCTGTTCTAAATGATTGACCTTCGCTTTTTTACCTTTTTGACTGACCACCAATTCTAATGGTGTGTGGCCAGTTTGCCGTTGTACCAAGCCGGTAATCTTTGCGAATTCGCCATCCCATTGTATCAGTTCACGATCATTATTCGTCCGATGCGAACGAGCCAAAGCCAACACATAGATGGCTTCTAGCAAGTTCGTTTTGCCCTGCGCATTTTCACCAATCAAGACATTGATATCTGGCGAGAAATGGACGTCCACTTGCTCGTAATTCCGATAATGATCAAGTTGGAGTTCACTTAAATACATAGTCGCCTACAATCTTTCTTGTTGTTTAATGACAAACTGGCCGTTATCGGGCACCTCAACGACGTCTTCCGGATATAACTTCCGGCCGCGACGATCATCAGGTTCTCCGTTCACTAAAACCGTTGTTTCTTTTAAAAACCATTTTGCTTGCCCACCTGTTTCAATCACACCGGCCTCTTTAAGGAGTTGCCCGAGTGTCACAAACTCAGCTTCAAGTTTAATTTCTTGTGCCATACTCAACCCACCATTCTTAACGATATTAATTACTGCGCTAATACCGATCTGTTATACCTTACAATTATAGACTTTTTTTGCCTTAAAAACAAATAAACACAGCTAAAATGCTTTCTGAGCGTTTTTAAGTGCTTTAACCTTATCCTACTTGTTTTATCCGAAATCGCTGTAAACGAATTTATTTTAATTTTAGCGCAAAAAAAAACGCCCCATTTTTAAATGCGGCGTTTTTTGATTATTAAAATGTCCGAACTGGTGTGATTAATTGAATGTAGTGTTCTTGATCTTCACTTGGGACCAATGTAAATGGCCGTAAAGCTGCCGTAAAGTTAATCACGATGGTTGTTTGACCAAATGAACGTAAAGCATCCTTCATATAATCTGGGTTAAATGAAATTTCGAGATCTTCGCCCGTTAGGTTTTCAAATTGAAGGGCTTCTTCAACATTCCCAACGTCCGGTGAGTTCCCGTAGATGATTGCCGTGTTGTCCGTTGTATTCAATGTCAACCGGACAACATTGTTCCGACTTTCATGAGACAACAATGATGCCCGTTCAATCGCAGCTAATAAGACCGGTGCATTGAATTCGATTTGTGTACTTGAAGAAGTTGGAATTAAACGTGCTGTGTCAGGGTAATTTCCTTCTAACAACCGAGAATAAAAGGCTAAGTTACCGGCTTTAAAGAGCACTTGGTTTTCAGCAATCCGAATTTCAACGGTTTCAACTTCGTCTGCTAACGTTCTTGAAAGTTCAATTAAACTCTTCCCAGGAATAATGACATCGTAGTTCCCATCACTTGGTACTGAAACGGTTAATTTTCGTTGTGCAAGTCGATGACTGTCCGTTGCGACGGCTAACATTTCGCCATCTTTTAAAACCAAATGAACCCCTGTTAAGATTGGGCGACTTTCTTGGTTAGAAACAGCGATGACGGTTTGATGAATTAATTGTTTAAGCACATCAGTACTGATACTGAACGGATTTTGTCCCGCAATTTCAGGTAGATGTGGATAACTATTAGCATCTAAGCCATTAATTGTAAATTCTGATTTACCTGAACGAATGGTTGTTTGGAAGTTGTCACCAACAGCAATCGTCATTTGATCTTCAGGTAATTTTTTAACGATTTCACTAAAGAAGCGGGCTGGTAAAACAATGGCACCTGCTTCTTCAACGACTAATTGATTCTTTTCATCATTACTAGCAAGGGTTGCTTCAATTGAAATATCAGCATCACTACCGGTTAAGGTTAAGCCTTCTTGCGAAAGCACTAATTTAAGCCCCGTCAAAATAGGAATCGTTGTTTTAGCTGAAATGGCACGTTGAACATCATTCAGGGTTTTGATGAACACGTTGCGGTTAATTGAGAATTTCATGGATGTTAAACCTCCGAAGGAAAATAGATATATATATTATAAAAGAATTTTAAGTAATAGTAGTAGGGCCTGTGGAACCTGTGGATAACATAGAAAAGCAAAAGAGTGTCTAGTTTTCCACTTGTGGATAAGTTGAGAACAACTCTTAGGATAACTTTAGCGTTTATCCACAGCCTATATTTAGCCTTTTAAGGTATTCTTCAAATCTAAGATGGCATCTTTTAGATTTTGATCACTCGTTAAAGCTTGGCTAATTCGTTCATGAGCGTGCATAACTGTTGTATGATCTTTACCGCCAAATTCTTGTCCAATTTTGGGAAGAGAACTGTCGGTCATTTCGCGGGCCAAGTACATAGCGATTTGCCGTGGGAGCACAATTTCTTTAACGCGCTTGCGCCCTTTTAAATCAGTGATTGAAAGGCTGTAGTACTTAGCGACTACGGATTGAATCTTAGCAATTGAAAGTTGACTCGACTTCCCATTGAGTTTCAAGCCTTTAAGGGCATCGGCGGCAAGACTAGTTGTAATTTCAGCATTTTGCATGGTTGCATAAGCTTGAACCCGAACCAGTGAACCTTCAAGTTCACGGACATTGGAATCAATTTGACCAGCGATGTAGCTCAAAGTATCTTCTGGGATTTCGAGGCGTTCTGTGTCGGCTTTGTTCCGTAAAATAGCAATTCGCGTTTCTAAATCAGGCGGTGTAATGTCGACGGACAAGCCCCATTTAAACCGTGAAACTAAGCGTTCTTGGAGCTTAGGAATTTCATTAGGTAAACGATCAGATGTTAAGACAATTTGCTTTTTATCATTGTAGAGATCATTGAAGGTGTGGAAAAATTCTTCCTGAGTCCCTTCTTTATCCGCAAAAAATTGAATATCATCGACCAATAATAAATCAACGTTTCGGTATTCTTGGCGGAATTTTTCTTGATTCTTCGTTTGAATCGAATTGATGAAGTCGTTGGCAAAAGCTTCACTCGTCACATACTTGACGTTCGTGTCAGGTTTAGAGAGTAACAGCTGGTGACCGATAGCTTGCATCAAATGGGTTTTACCTAAACCAACTCCACCGTATAAAAAAAGTGGATTATATAAAACACCGGGTTCTTCTGAAACAACGAGTGCTGCAGCGTGGGCCATCTGATTGCCTTTCCCAGTCACAAACGTGTCGAACGTGTATTTACTATTTAAATGCGTTTCACGTAAAAAGGTTGGGGTTTCAGCTTTGGTGAGGCTGCGTTCTTCAGCTGGTTTTTCAGCTTGAAGCTGCTCGGCTTCGGTAGGTAACAGAAAAATAGGGGTCAATTCAATCTCTGCGAATTCGTAGGCCCCTTCAACGACCTTAGTGGCCAAGTTACTTTCCCAATACTCTTTGTGTAAAGGAGAAGGCACTTCGATCAGTATTTCATTGGCTCTAAAAGCAAGCGGTTTGGCGGTTTTAATCCAAGCATTAAAACCGACGGGTGTTAAATCATTTTGGAATTCTTCCCGCAAATAGTTCCAAAGTTCCTGAAGATCAGGCATGTAGCGTGTCCTCCTCACGTAAAATAACCACTTTATTGAAAAAAAGTTCAATAAAGAAAGACTATCTACATTCTAGCATTCTAAAAAAAAGTTTTCCACAACAAGAACAAAATCCACAGGAATGAATTAAAAAGTTATCCACTTGAACACACGACCGGGGATAACTTTTAGTGGGGACTGTGGAAAACAGAAAACAACAAACGATTATCGCACTTATCCACAAAAAAGTGTGTGTATCTGATGCTTGCTATTAAAAGGTTTTATCAATTTATGCACAGCTTGAAAATAGCTTGTGGATAACATAGTAACACCCTGTGATTTTCTGGATAAATCAGCAAGTAATCTGTGCGTGACAAAAATCGGACGATTCGGTATAATCAGTTATCCACAAGAAAGCCAATGAATTATTTTTTGTGGATAAGAATATTTATTCTGTTTTTTTATGGAAAGTGTTTTAACTTCTATAGAAATATGCTATTATATTTTAGTGAATGTCGTAGGTGGTATTTATCACCCGTTGTTTCTCAGATATGAAAACAATAGACACAGTCAATTAGGAGGTGCCAGTATAATGACTACAAAGAGAACTTTCCAACCAAAGAAACGCCATAAAGAACGTGTTCATGGTTTCATGAAACGTATGAATACTAAGAACGGTCGCAAGGTACTTGCAAGACGCCGTGCTAAAGGCAGAAAAGTATTATCTGCATAGGCCACTGATGCTTCAGTGGTTTTTTTATTATCCTCAATTAATTAAATGAAATGCCGGAGTGAATTATGAGAAAGTCGTACCGCGTCAAAAAAGAACAGGATTTCCAAACGGTTTTTGAAGCAGGTCATTCAGTTGCCAACCGCAATTTTGTGGTTTATCAATTAGAAAAACCTGGTCAAAAGCATTTTCGGGTGGGCCTGTCCGTAGGTAAAAAAGTGGGTAACGCAGTGATGCGTAATCAGGTTAAACGTTACATTCGCCAGAGCTTGTTGGAGTTGAAGCCAGAGTTACCACAGACTGTCGACTTTTTAGTGATCGCAAGACGTGGCGCTAACCAACTAACAATGGCGGAAACCAAACAGAATTTAATGCACGTCTTAAAACTAGCAAAGCTATTAAAGGAAGAAGCAGATTCTGCTTCTGAATAAGTGAGGGATTACAGTGAGTTCAAAAAATCGCAAACGGCTATTATTAGTGGCCAGTCTATTCTTGTTCATGCTAATCGCAGCGGGGTGTAGTACATCACCAGTTGATAGTAGCAGTACTGGCTTCTGGGATCATTATGTTATTTATAACTTTTCCCGCTTTATTTTATGGTTAGCAGACATCTTTGGTGGCAGTTATGGTTGGGCAATTGTGGCCTTCACCATCATCATTCGGGTGATTATCTTGCCATTAACTTGGTGGCAAAGTAAGAGCATGCTCAAACAACAAGAAGTTGCACCAGAAATTCAAGCACTTCAAAAGAAATATGCTTCTAAAGATGCTGAGACACAACAGAAGTTACGCGAAGAAACGCAAAAGCTATATGCTGAAGCGGGCGTCAATCCAGTTGTGGGCTGTTTACCACTAGTGGTTCAAATGCCAGTGTTGATTGCCTTGTACCAAGCAATCTATCGAACAGCTGCTTTAAAGAGTGGGACGTTCTTATGGATGCAACTTGGGAAAGCTGATCCTTACTTTATTATGGCTATCTTGGCTGCGATCTTTACATTTGCAACATCGTATCTAACAATGATGTCGCAACCCACGAAGAATGCTGCGTCATCCGCAATGTTGTGGGTGATGCCAATCATGATTTTTGTGATGGCCATGAACATCGCGTCTGCTGTTTCAATTTACTGGGTGGTAACGAACGCCTTTTCAGTGGGTCAAACAATGGTGATTCAAAATCCATTTAAGATTCGCCGCGAACGCGAAGCCAAGGAAAAAGAAAAGCGTGATCGTGAAAAAGCACTTGCTAAAGCACGTAAGAAAGCAACTAAGAAACGTTAATTTCCAAAATTAAAAGACCAATCATAATGAATTTTCATTATGATTGGTCTTTTTTAGAATAGGTAATAGGCAGCAAGTACAAGAGGAATTGCGATAGCGCAGACGACACAAACGGCACCAATAAGTAACCCGTTTTTATGGCGGTTAATCGTTGTTTTTCTCAGCAAGAATCGGGATCTAAAAAATAACAGAATGGTAAAAGGATGAGGGGAACATTCTGAGCCACCCCTTCGACAGGTGGAAAGGTTAGCATTAAATAATCTAATAGCAAATAAAGGAGTGTTGTTAATATAAAAAGAAATAGTTTCAATGGCTAATCCTCCATAGCGCTAGATTAAAAAATAGAAATTCAGATAGATAAATTGTTAAAATTGGTTTTAAACCGTTTTCTTAATTTTATAGTAGCATCATGATTGGTAATAATCAAAAATCTTTAAGAATAAAAAAATCGTAACTGATTTGGTTACGATTTTTTGCTGTTTAATAGTCTAATTGTTTCAAATGAAGGAGGAAGTGCTGATCATCAATCGGTTCTAGATGATAAAGCACTAGAATTTTACGCGTTAACTTTGGTTCAATCGGTGCAGCATCGTCAAACATATGGAAGTGATCGAAAAAGGCTGTATTGACTTGCTCGATTAACGTTAAAATGCCGGCACTCCCTAAATCGAACCCAAGATGGTCGGTGTCTGATAATTGACTCGCCTTAATATGGGTTAAGTATTGGATCAGTTCGGGTCCCATTGCCATAATTTTATCGGGCACTTGGGTCGTTTTTAACAGTGTTTTTAAATCTGCGATTGTATTAGCGGGTACTTGTTCAATCGTCATCATAAACATCGCCTTTCTAGCAGCTATGTATCTGCTTACATTCCTAATTTAACAGATATTATCAAAATGTCTAGTGGATCTGGTTGAATTAATCGCGCTTTGCGCGAAATTTCGCTATAATAAGTGCAATCGTTTAAAAGTGGAGGACAAAGAGATGACCTATTCAGAACAATGGGATTTAGAACCGATTTTTGCCGGGGGGATTGATTCACCAGCGTTGACGCAACGATTGGCGGATTTGACTGCACAAATGACGCCCTTATTAGAAGCGGTCCAGAACTGGACGTTTGCGACAGATCAGCCAACATTTGCAACGCTAACGCAAATTACTGAACAGTTACAAGCGATTGAAGCGGGTCTCAAGCAAACGGGGAGTTTCGTGAATATGATTCAATCAACGGATGAACGCAATCCGCAAGTTGCACCGATGATGGGGCGGATTAATGCGCTTGAAAATGATGCGAATCAGATTGATGTCGCACTCACAAAAAAATTGGTCGCAATGTCAGACGCAGATTTTAAAACCGTTGTATCGACACCTGCCTTACAAGCGATTCAGTTTAATCTAACCGAAAAACGGACGAATGGTGCTGAACTTTTGGATGAAGCGACGGAAAAACTAATTAACCAGTTCGCGTTAGATGGTTTAACTGGATGGAGTGATCATTACGACTCATTGGTTGCTGAAATTCAAGTCCCCGATGGTGAGACGACTTTATCGGCGGGACAAGCGCAGAATAAATTTGAATCTGATCCAGATCCCAAGGTACGCCAACGCGTCTTTCAAAATTGGTACCAGACTTGGGATCGGTATTCACCATTATTAACGGATACGTTAAATCATTTGGCTGGCTTCCGCCTAACGGATTATCAAGCACATGGCACAACGGACTTTTTGAAAAAGCCATTGGCAACGAGTCGCATGCAACCCGCAACGTTAGAAGCGATGTGGTCGATCGTTAGTCAAAATAAAGCGCCGCTTGTCGATTTTCTAAATCGGAAGGCAGCGTTAATGGGCAAAGAACAGCTTGCTTGGTATGATACCTGGGCACCAGTGGTTGTAGGTGATTTTCAACCGCAGCGTTATTCTTATGATGAAGCAGCGGATTTTATCATGCAGAACTTTAAAGCGTTCAGTCCCAAGATGGCTTCGGTGGCACAAACCGCGTTTGAAAAGCGTTGGATTGAAGCTGAAGATCGGCCAGGCAAACAACCAGGTGGTTATATGACTGATTTACCTGAAACGGATGATTTTCGGATTTTTATGACATTTGATGGCACCCCCAATGGTGTTGCAACTTTGGCACATGAATTAGGGCATGGGTTCCATACAATGATGATTAATGATTTACCAAGTTGGCGGCAAGACTATGCGATGAACGTTGCGGAAACAGCTTCCACTTTTGCTGAATTAATCGTCAGTGATGCGACTGTTAAAGCAGCGCAAACCCCAGCAGCGAAGATTAATTTATTGGATCAGAAAATTACTAACGCAATTGATATGTTTATGAATATTCACGCACGGTTTTTATTCGAGCAACATTTTTATACAGCGCGCCAAAATGGCCTGCAAACAACAGCTGATTTAAAAGCACTCATGCTAGCCGCTCAAAAAGAAGCCTATGCGGATGCGTTGACTGATTATGATCCGCTATTCTGGGCGGACAAACAGCATTTCTTCTTCGATGACGTGCCGTTTTATAACTTCCCTTATACGTTTGGCTATCTTTTTTCGATGGGGATTTATGCCAAGGCACAGACAATGCCTGATTTTGAAGCGGACTATATCGCACTATTACGTGATACGGCCAATATGTCGACTGAAGCATTAGCGCAAAAACATCTTGGGGTTGATTTAACCCAACCGGATTTCTGGCAAGCTGCCGCGGATAGCATCGCTAAAGATGTACAACAATTCTTAGCTTTGACGGCGGATTATCTCAGATAATGACATGCTATTTTTAAATTGGTATATCATGGTATAATAAACGAGAATCGGACGCTCACACTAGTTGGAGTGACCAAATTGATCGGAGGTTTTGAAATGCCAACATATGAAGGTAGCGATATTCAAGCAGCGGTAAATGAAGGGTTGCAAGCCATGCATCTAACGCGTGAGGAAGTGACCGTTGATGTATTGGAAGCCGGCAAAAAAGGGTTTCTCGGTTTTGGTCGCCGCTTAGCAGTTGTCCGGCTAACGCCAAATGAACAACCAAGCCAGGTTAAACAAAGCGCCCCAGCCCCAGTTCAAGCGCCAGTTGAACCAACGCCAACAGACAATTTAACCAGTACGCCGCAAAAGCGGAAAAGTGGTGCGGAAACGGAAGCTGAGTTAAGCGCCTATCTGGAAGCCATCACGGCTCAAATTGGCACACCGGTCAGCATTCATGTAACTCACGACCACCGGAGTACGACTTATCATTTGAAGACCGATAAAGAAGGCTTGTTGATTGGTAAGCATGGTAAGACAATTAATGCGCTCCAATATTTAGCGCAGACTTACTTTGATCATCATATGAAGGGCAAGCAAACCATTATCCTAGAAGTTGGTGATTATCGGCAGCGAAGAGCAGCGATTGTCAGCCACCTTGCCGATAAAGCAGCCCGTGAAGTCGTTGCGACCGGCAAACCAGTCTTTTTAGAACCAATGCCGGCTTTTGAACGCAAAATTGTGCATGGGCATTTAGCAACTAATCACCATGTTCAAACTCATTCAGAAGGCCAAGGCGATCGCCGGTCAATTGTGGTGGAATTAGCGCGCACATTTTAGGTGTTGTGAATTGACGCTCTAAAAAAATCGTGTATAATGAAACTAATTAAATATCGATAAAGTAGTGAAAGTGCTTTGTCCACCCCTTACGCAATGACGGGAGGGGTGGATGCTAAGCGCTTTTTTTATGCAGCTATTTCGGAAAGGAAGCATTTAAAATGCCAACGACAGTCACAGAATTTGATACGATTACGGCGATTTCAACACCACCTGGTGAGGGGGCAATTTCAATTGTGCGTCTTTCAGGGGATGAGAGTTTAGCCATTATTAAACGCGTTTATCGCGGCAAAGATCTTGATCAAGTGGCGAGCCATACCATTAATTATGGGCACATTATCGATCCTAAAACCGACGCAGTAGTCGATGAAGTCATGGTGTCTGTCATGCGCGCACCCAAAACGTTTACCCGCGAAGATGTGATTGAGATTAATTGTCATGGCGGAATTGTCGCAACGAACCGCATCTTACAATTATTAATGAGCTATGGTGCACGAATGGCCGAACCGGGTGAATTCACGAAACGAGCCTTTTTAAATGGGCGGATTGATTTAACCCAAGCTGAATCTGTGATGGATCTGATTCGGGCTAAGACTGATCGGGCGATGCAAGTTGCTGTTGATCAATTAGATGGGAGTTTAACGCACCTGATTAAGAATTTACGCCAAGAAATCTTAGAAGTATTGGCGCAAGTTGAAGTCAACATTGACTATCCCGAATATGATACCGATGAAATGACGACGCGGATTCTACTTGAAAAAGCCGAACTTGTGAAAGCGCGGATTGGTGAACTACTTCAAACGGCACAACAAGGAAAAGTCTTACGTGAAGGCCTAGCAACGGCCATTGTCGGACGGCCCAATGTTGGTAAATCAAGTTTGTTGAATCACCTATTACATGAAGATAAGGCGATTGTGACGGATGTTGCCGGGACGACGCGTGATGTTTTGGAAGAATATGTCAACGTCCGTGGGGTACCGCTGAAGCTTATTGATACGGCAGGAATTCATGATACCGAAGATAAGGTAGAAAAGATTGGGGTCGAAAGAAGTCGCGCAGCAATTACCAAGGCTGACCTGATTTTATTAGTTTTAAATCAAAGTGAACCACTAACGGTTGAAGATCGCGAGTTAATCACGGCCACCACTGATAAGAAACGGATCATTATTTTAAATAAAACCGATTTACCGAACTTGTTAGACTTAAATGAACTCCAAACATTGGTGAATGCGGATGAAGTAATTCAAACTTCAATTTTAACAAGCGAAGGGGTGACCGATTTGGAAGCCCAAATCGCCAAACTCTTCTTCGGTGGGATTGAAAATAGTCAAAGTACGGTCATGATTACTAATGCCCGCCAAATTGGTCTATTAAACCAAGCACAACAATCATTAGATGAAGTCATCAGTGGAATTGCAGCTGGGATGCCAGTTGACCTTGTGCAAATTGATATGACCAACTGTTGGGATAAGCTCGGTGAGATTACCGGGGATTCAGCACCAGATGAATTGATTACGGAACTCTTTAGCCAATTCTGTTTAGGTAAATAGGTCTTGAACCATATTAAAGGAGAACAAAATATGCGAGAATATGACGCAGCGCACTACGACGTGATTGTTGTTGGTGCCGGCCATGCAGGTTCTGAAGCGGCTTTAGCTGCTGCACGAATGGGCCGCGAAACATTACTATTAACGATTAACTTAGACATGGTGGCTTTTATGCCATGTAACCCATCATTGGGTGGTCCTGCTAAAGGGATTGTCGTCCGTGAAATTGACGCCTTGGGTGGTCAAATGGGCCGCAATATTGATAAAACATACATTCAAATGCGGATGTTGAATACAGGTAAAGGGCCAGCTGTCCGCGCGTTACGCGCCCAAGCTGACAAGCACGCTTATCACCGGACAATGAAACGGACTATCGAAACGACGGAGCACTTAACACTTCGTCAAGGGATTGCTGAATCATTGATCGTTGAAGACGGTGTCTGCAAAGGGATTGTCACTAACACTGGTGCCCGTTACAGCGCTGATAGTGTGATCTTAACGGCTGGGACAGCTTCTCGGGGTAAGATTATTATCGGCGAATTAACCTATTCATCTGGTCCGAATAATTCAATTCCTTCTATTAAACTTTCTGAAAGTTTGGAAGACAACGGATTTGTCCTCACGCGTTTTAAAACGGGGACCCCACCACGCGTGGACGGCACCACGATCGACTTTTCAAAGACGGAAGAACAACCAGGGGATAAGGAACCAAACCACTTTAGTTTCGAAACACCTGATAGTGCTTATTTGAAAGACCAACTTTCTTGTTGGATGACATACACGAATGATACGACGCATCAAGTGATTCGCGACAATCTCGACCGCGCCCCAATGTTTACCGGCGTAATTGAAGGGGTGGGTCCACGTTATTGCCCTTCAATTGAAGATAAAATCGTCCGCTTCGCGGATAAGCCTCGGCACCAAATTTTCTTGGAGCCAGAAGGCCGCGAAACAGAAGAATATTACGTCGGTGATTTCTCAACCTCAATGCCAGAAGAAATCCAACACAAAATGATTCATTCGATTGAAGGCTTAGAAAATGCCCAAATGATGCGTCCTGGTTATGCGATTGAATATGATGTCGTTGAACCATGGCAACTAAAACCAACCCTTGAAACCAAAGTGGTTGAAAATCTTTATACAGCCGGTCAAATGAACGGCACTTCAGGATATGAAGAAGCGGCTGGTCAAGGCTTGATGGCCGGCATCAACGCTGCTCTGAAGCAAACGGGCCGCGACCCATTCATCTTGGACCGCAGTGAAGCTTACATCGGGGTCTTAATCGATGACTTGGTCACAAAGGGGACGAAGGAACCTTATCGGCTATTAACCTCACGTGCGGAATACCGTTTGATGCTTCGTCACGATAATGCGGATTTACGCTTAACAGAAAAGGGTCATGCATTAGGCTTAATCAATGATGATCGCTTTGACAGCTATGAAGTGAAAAAAGCAGCCGTTGAAGCTGAATTAGCACGTTTAGCAACCATTCGCTTGAAACCAACCCCAGAAATCCAAGCCTTTTTAGCGGCTAAGGGTGAGGCACCACTTAAAGATGGTGTTTTAGCCAGCGACTTCTTAAAACGGCCAGAAGTAAAGTATGCTGATTTAATCCAATTTATTCCAGCAGTCGAAGGCATTGATAACCGCGTTGTGGAACAAGTTGAAATTCAAATCAAATACGCGGGTTACATCGATAAGGAAAAAGCTAAAATTGCGAAGTTAAAACGAATGGAAGCTAAAAAGATTCCAGCCAATATCGATTACGATGCAATTGAAGGCCTTGCAACAGAAGGTCGTCAAAAATTACAAAAAATTCAACCCGAAACACTTGCGCAAGCCAGTCGGATTGGTGGGGTCAACCCAGCCGATATCGGGATTCTAAGTGTCTATATTCAACAAGGTAAGATTGCTAAGGTCAAATAGCCTGGTTGATAACTAGTCATTAGATATGTTAGAGTTAAGCATATATTGTCAATGGTAGAAAGCCAGCCGTTTCACATGAAACGGTTGGCTTTTTAGAGTCATGAAAGAAAAGTGAGGGAATCAAGTGATAACTGTTAGTGAAATGAGCTTAACGCTTTCTGGGCGTAAGTTATATGAAGACGTTAATTTGAAGTTTACACCTGGGAATTGTTATGGCGTGATCGGTGCCAATGGTGCAGGTAAGTCAACTTTTCTAAAATTATTAGAAGGTAAATTACAACCATCATCAGGCCATATCTCAATGGGCCCTAATGAACGGATGTCGAGTTTGAACCAAGATCACTACGCTTTTGAAGAATTTGAAGTGTTAGAGACTGTGATTCAAGGTCATAAGAAGTTGTATGAAGTGATGCAAGCTAAGGATGCCCTATATGCTAAAGCTGATTTCACTGAAGAAGATGGGATGAAAGCTGCTGATTTAGAAGCTGAATTCGCTGAAATGAATGGTTGGGATGCTGAATCAGAAGCTGCTCAATTACTTCAAGCCTTAGGGATTGATGAATCTTTACACCATGTGAAGATGAGTGAATTGATGGAAGGGCAAAAGATTAAGGTTTTACTTGGTCAAGCGCTCTTTGGCAAACCTGATATCCTATTATTAGATGAACCAACGAATGGGTTGGACAGTGCCTCAGTTGAATGGTTAGAAGATTTCTTAGCAGACTTCCCGAACATCGTGATTGTTGTTTCCCATGACCGTTACTTCTTAAACCAAGTCTGTACAATGATGTGTGATGTGGACTTCGGTCGCATCAAGACATTCGTTGGGAACTACGACTTCTGGTTAGAATCAAGTAAGTTAGCTGCTAAGTTACAATCAAACGTTAACGCTAAAAAAGAAGAACAAATCAAAGAATTACAAGATTTTATCGCGCGTTTTAGTGCCAATGCTTCAAAATCAAAACAAGCCACTTCTCGTAAGAAACAATTAGAAAAGATTACATTAGAAGATATCCAACCCTCTTCACGTCAATACCCATTCATTAAGTTCGATTTCGAACGTGAATTGGGGAATGATCTTTTACGGGTTGAGAATGTTTCAAAAACAATCGACGGTGTTAAAGTGTTAGATAACATCAGCTTTTCAGTTAAGCCAGACGAAAAAGCAGCAATCGTTTCACGAAATGACGTTGCGACAGCTGTCTTAATGCAAATCTTAGCAGGTGAAGTGCAGCCAGATACTGGGACAGTTACCTGGGGTGTGACAAGTCAACAATCATACTTACCAAGAGATACGAACTCAGCCTTCAATGATGATCAACTCATCATCTTAGACTGGTTACGTCAATTTGCCGCTAAGGGTGAAGATGACAATACTTTCTTACGTGGTTTCTTAGGCAAGATGCTTTTCTCTGGAGATGAAGTCACAAAAGAAATCAATGTCCTTTCTGGTGGCGAAAAAGTGCGTTGTATTCTATCGAAGATTATGTTGCAAAAATCGAATACTTTACTATTAGATGATCCAACCAACCATTTGGACTTGGAATCAATTACTTCATTGAATGATGCTTTGATCGATTTCAAGGGTGCTTTAGTCTTTACATCGCATGATCATCAGTTTATTCAAACAATTGCAGATCATATCATTGAAGTATCAGCGAACGGTGTTGTCGAACGTGCTGAAACGAACTATGATGAGTTCTTAGCACATCCGGAATTACAAAAACAAGTTAAAAACCTCTACGTTTAATAGTAGAAAAACGAAGGCCCCTAGTATAGCTAAGGGCCTTTTTTTATTGTTATAAGATAATTATTATTTATTTACAGAAAATCCTTGCATCACGGGTTGCAAGTTGGTATACTAATAAAGTTGTCAAAAGCGAGCTGATTAGTGATAAGCAGTATCGTCAATTAAATAAAAAGTTTTGAAAAACACTTGTTATTTAATTGAAAACATGATAACATATTATATGTTGCTTAAGGAGTTATAACTTCTAAGTAATAATTAATTAAAAATAGTTGTTGACAGACGATAAGTTGT